>Ga0207039_1004_pt1 | contig 124056 bp, 107 predicted proteins | sample Alteio_BWMinCont_74_FD_153264 | JGI IMG/M metagenome (GOLD analysis project Ga0207039, IMG submission 153264) | Enriched cells from forest soil in Barre Woods Harvard Forest LTER site, Petersham, Massachusetts, United States -... | ecosystem: Environmental > Terrestrial > Soil > Temperate forest... | reverse complement strand
TAAACTCCTGCATCTGGACAACAGCTTGCCGGCAGTCGTAATGCGCGAAGGAACACTATTGCATGCCGCTTGATCCAGTCCAAGTTGAATATACACTTCGATGGCTTAATAAGGCAAATGATGATTTAAGAGCTGCTGAGGCCCTTATAGATATTGAGCCGCCACTTTTTGATGAAATTGCATTTCATTGTCAGCAAGCAATAGAAAAAGCGGAAAAAGGTTTTTTATTCTGGCACAAACAACCTTTTCAAAAAACTCATGACTTATATTTGCTTGGATTGAGCTGTTGCGAAATTGATTCTTCGCTATCAGATACCATTAAACCAACAACAAAACTCACTGAATATGCAGTTGAATATCGATATCCCAGTTCTGCGATTCATCCTTCCAGAAATGAGATAGATGAAATGATCCATTTAGCAAAAACGGTTTTGGCAGAAATTTCCAATCGCCTACCGTTGGAAATTTGATTTGCTGCGAATAAAGAGTGCTGCATATGATAACTAAATTGCGTATAGCAGCCTTCCAACGCCAACCTCGTTTCAACGACATGGCAGAAACACTTAAACATATGTTGACAGATCTAAAATGGTGTGACAATCAGGATGTCTGTCTTGCTGTGTTCCCTGAATGCTATTTGCAAGGTTATGCATCTGACAAACCAACAATCACTCACCGGGCTTTACGATTAGATAGTGAAGAGTTTACAGAAGTGGCTAGCCTCACAATTCGCTTTGCTATGAGATGTTGACTTAACCATTATCTCATTATATAAACAATACTCAATGCCGATATAAAATAGATTAAAAGGTCCACAAAAAGAACGCACTTGGCATTGTTAAGCCTCGAAACCCGGACAGGCTGGCAAAATAAATGAAGAGGTCACGAGTTCGAATCTCGTACGCTCCACCATTCGTATTTTGCCGTGTTCGGCTGCTGGAGCGGCTTTCCGCCAATTTAAGCGCTTATAAATTTTATAAAATACAGTTTTTTCATTCTGTCCAGTTGGGCGTTTTACTGTCTCGTTGCATTAAACGGGACGCAAAAGAGACGCACTTGAAATGTCTTCGAAATGGTTTTTTTGCTACAGACCATTGGTTATTTTTATCGCTCTTCTACCGAATTTAAGAATGTTTCTGCACTTGCAGAAGTTTTGCTTTTCGTTCATTTGCACCTGCAAGCTTTTGCTTGCCAAGTCGCTTATAAACGATGCTTCGTTGAAGATAAGCATCTGCCCAATCAGGGGATTGTTTTACGGCTACCGTTAAGTGTCAGCAAGCGCCCACTATAATTGCCCTAGGTTAGCATAAGAACCGCTGCGCGTATAATTAATGAATGTGTGCGCAATTGCTCTGTCGTCTTTCTTTCGCTTTTCGCTTTACTGTGTTTTTCGGTAGATTTATTACGAGGAATAAATCGGATATGACAATTTTGATTATCTTAGCTTGGCTCTTGGTGCTAATAGCCCTAGCTGCTATTGTTATCGGCATTTTTAAATGGCCCAAAATTGTGTTTTGTGTTTTTGCTCTGATGGTAGTAATGGGCATAATACTTTGTTTTACGCCCGCCTCATTATTCAAACCAGCAATCGGGAATTTGGCATTATTGTTGATCTTTTTAGCTGCTTCACTCATTATCGCCATGCTGGCGGCCATTATTGTGAGCGCGTTAAAATGGCCGAAGCTTACGTTTGGCGTATTTGGTGTAATAGTTGCAGTTGGCATCGTTCTATTGAGCACATTTTGGATTAAAGAAATGTTTTTTACAAGTCCTGTTGATCGTTGGCTTAGCAAGGCTCAATGGGAATATAGTACCCGCACTTTATGGGGAGACGATCCATGCCCTGAGGCTCTTAGTTGTCTTAGCAAAGCTTTGGAAACCTGGAAGCCGTCAGACGGACTGGAGAAGAAACTAAATGCTCTTTCTTGGCGAGCGAAGGAGCTGAGCCTGGAACACAAAAATGAAGAGGCGATTTCTGATTACGATCAAGCTATTAAGATTGATCCCCAAGAATTCCAGTTCTATTTGGAGCGTGGTGGTGTTTTATTAGATTCCGAAAAAAATGACGCGGCCATTGCCGATTTTACCAAGGCATTGGAATTAACTGGATATCCTAAGGCTGTGACGTACTTAGATAGCAAACACAGTTTTCTGACTCCTCAATACGCAGATAATACTTACTGTAGTCGAGGAGATGCTTATTTCAAGAAAAAGGATTATTCACGAGCAATTTTAGATTTTACTGAAATGATCAAGCAAGAACCTAAGGAAATGAAACGGGAACCACCCAAGGGTTATGATGGCTGTGTGGGGGAAGCCTATCACCTGCGAGCGAAAGCTTATAATCTCTTGGGACAGTATGATAAGGCAATTGAAGACTTTTCAAAATGTGTGGCCTTTGATGTATCCGTATATGTTCCGGAAGCCTATCGAGAGCGTGGCTATGCTTATATGCAGACAAAACAATTTGCAAAAGCTATTGATGACTTCACCAAAGCGAACAACAAAGAAACAACGCCTACATATAGGTGGTTTAACTATCATGAACGTGCCTTGGCATACAAAGAGCTTGGGCAAAGCGATAAAGCAAATCAGGATAATATTGAGGCCGAGAAACTTAAGCTGTGGGTATCAGGGAAAAATGGTATGAAATATTTGCCTCCTAATTAACCAATATGCCGAGTATTGAAGAGCTCAAAATTCATTTGACTTCGATAGCACCTGGTGCTACATTAAATATATGATGAAACCCACTCGAAAAATCGAGCGTTTCTTTAAAACCGCTTGGTTTTCCAAGTCCGCGAAAAAAGCCAACATCACGGATAAAGAGCTTTTCGAGGCGATTCAGCAGGTGATGAGAGGACAAGCTGACGATTTGGGTGGCGGTGTATTCAAGAAACGCTTGAACAAAAATATGCACCGTAGCATCATTCTAGCCAAAGGCAGGAAAAGTTGGGTGTACACTTATTTATTTGCCAAAAAAGATCGAGAGAATATTGAAAATGAGGAACTTGCGGCTTTCCGGGCTCTAGCTGATTTATACGCAAAGAAAACCGATGCAGAGATAGAGAAGGAACTAAAAAGCAAAGAACTATTGGAGATACAGTATGAAGACAAAATCAAAATATAAAAATGAAGCCTTCGAGGCGATTCATAGCGCTGTTAAAGGAATGTATCGCTCAAAAACAATAGACAAAGCAACTATGAAGCATTTCGATGAAACGTGCCTTGTTGTGCCAACTAAACTAGCACCCAAACAGATTAAACATTTACGCGAGAGCCAACACGTTAGTCAGCCGGTATTTGCTCGTTATCTTAATACTAGCGAAAGCACAGTGGAAAAGTGGGAGACTGGTGCAAAACGACCGAGCAATATTGCCCTCAAGTTACTCACCGTCGTTCAGAAGCACGGCTTGAAAGTTCTTACTTAAATCTGGACGCAAAAGGGACGCACCTGGTATTGTTAAGCCTCAAAACCCAAACAGGTTGACAAAATTTCATAGGGCAACACGAGTTCGAATCTCGTACGCTCCCTCATTCGTATTTGGCTGCTGGAGCGGCTTTCCGCGAGTTTAAGCACTAATAAGCCTTGTCAAAACTCAGTTTTTTCGTCCTGTCTGGTTGGGCGTTTTACTGTCTATTTGTATTAAACGGGACGCAAAAGAGACGCACTTGGAATGTCTTCGAAATGAATTCGGTCATTGTGCTTTTCTTTCAATCAGGAGTTAAGGGCAAATTTTATGGCGGCTTGGCATTGTAATTCAGATGGATTAATAATTGGACGCCTGGAGGAGGATAATGGTGCAATTAATGGCAATTCGGTACAAGCTAAAATAACCCCATCCACATTTGGATAATTGTCTATTAATCGAGAAAAAAAGTTTTTTTGATTATTGTCGATCTTGCCTTTGCTCACCTCTATCTGCACTTCTTGAACTGTTTTCTGCTCCAGTTCTGTTGGTAGGGTCAGATTTATGCCCGCTTCTCTAAGAGGAAGCATAAAATAGTCATCGCTCATAGTAAAAGAAGTACCAATAAATAGCGGATTCTTAATGCCATTCTGTAGGCAGAAGTCCCTTGTCAGATGTACGGCATGAAAAAATGGAACATTCTTAGGCAAACGATTAGTAACAATGTCAAAAGCTTTGTGCAAAGTATTGCAAGCTAAAACGATGCAATCAGGCTTTGCATCTACAAGAAACTTATATTCTTCTTCAAAAATTCCAGGAATCTGATTCCATCCATGATGATAGAGATTTTTTAGTCGTGCGTAATTTACACTGTATAGTAAAATGCGTGCTGAATTATTCCCGCCAACCTGCTCCGCAACAAGTTCATTCAATCTTGTATAATAAGGGACTGTCGCAACCCAAGACATGCCGCCTAAAAGTCCAATAGTTTTCATAGTGCTGTTTCCTTACTTTACAGTTTCTTATTCTTTTTTCGATCAATTTTTTATTTGTCCTCAATTCCTATTAGGCACCATCACACAGTGCAGGTTTGTTTATTAGGTATATTGATGAAATGAGCCTTGCAAAATTATTGGCAAGAATATCATTCTCTTGCATTTGGCTGCTTAACTTGTGAGTGGTGCCAGGAATTTTTATATAGCCACAAGCACGACACTGCTGAGCTGCTTCGAGCATCATATTTGTAATTTCGGACGGGATCACGTTTTCTTCCTCAGATGTAACGACATAAATGCTACCCTGAAACATAGATGCTTTGTGAGTTACATCGCTATCCTTCCAACTATCAGTTGTGTTTAGAATCATTTTAAACTCTGGGCCAAATGGTACAGTAAATGCAGAACTAGCATATTGGGCCGCACATACGAAGAACACTTGTTTTATCCCGAATTTTGGATAATCGACAGCTAAATCTAAGGCAGTTGGTCCGCCCATGCTGAAACCCAAAGTAAGATCTAATTTTCCATCTAGAAGCGTATTCACTGCATGTGCTGCTAAGTCGCGTCGCCGCTTCAGAGAGCTTCCCATCAAGGCTCCAGTGGAACGTCCTTGCCCTTCAAAATCAAATGAGGCCATTTGTATTCCATAATGCGCCATCCATCGACAAAAACCAACAGTGCGTTCAGAACTCGATCCTTCACCTCCATGCAGAAGCAATCCTCTTCCTACAAGGGCAGACTTAGATGGTGAGAATAAGCGCGCGAAAATTGATAGTGTATCCCATTGCAATAAATGCTCTTGATATGAGCAGTCTGCACTAGAAATTTTTATTATATCCACTACTAAGTTCCCTCTGTAGACTGGTGCGAGATGATTTGTAAATCAGCTATTCCTTCGCAATGTTTTCTATTATGTGTAACAAGAGGTATGTTTAAAATCAAAGCTGTGGCTGCAATCCATGCGTCTTTGGAATCCATATGCTTACCAGCTTTTTCAGCTTGAGCCATAATTTGTGCCCATTTATCGATAAGTTTGGCATCTACCGGATAAATTATCATCCGACGTAAATAAAGAAACAATCAACTGCTTATTGTCGAGATCTTTTCTGTAAAGCTCAGCTTGACTATCTTTCTTGAAGACATAAGAGATGACATTAGTGTCAACAACAATACGATTCACATTAGGCATTATCGAAGTTTCTATGATCCGGCAATTTACTAATCATAGCCATGAATTCATCTACAGAATCTTCCTTTGGCCAGAAATCACCCAGGATCTCGTTAAAAGAAGTTACATGATTTTTAGTTTGCTCTTTAGCAAGTTTTTCAATGTCAATTTCTTTGTCGAAGAAAGCATTCGGTATCTTGAGCAAAATATTTCTTTCATTGTTAAACTTCCATGTGGCAAAGGAAAGGGCCTGCTGTATGTCAGCTGCTTCTAGGTATGGGTAATGTTTTAATATTTCATCAGGTCCAGTACCGGCGCCAAGCAGCTCTAGAACAGTACCCACGGTTACCCGCGTATTTCGTATAGTCGGCTTGCCGCCCATAACGTTTGGATCAATAGTTATACGCTCTAAACCATTAACGTTCACTTGCATTCTCCAAGAACAATCTGCCAGTCACAATATTATACCGTGGACAGGTAAATTTAAATTACTAAAATAAGTTTCGATATATCGGCTCTGGAATTAGGCTCACAATTCGCATTTCTGTGAATAATAAATAGGGTAAAGCTGGACGCAAAAGGGACGCACCTTGTATTATTAAGGCTTGAAACTCAAACAGGCTGGCAAAATTTCATAGCGCAACACGAGTTCGAATCTCGTACGCTCCACCAATCATATTTCGCTCCTGGCGCATTGTGAAATCTGCAATTTTGGTGCGACTTGCCAGCTATGCTCTATGTTGCGCATAATGAGAGCGCAATCAAACTCTACCGTGCCTTCAGGAAAGAGCAATGGGTTGGCGAAATAGCTGGACTTAATTACTTCCGCATTGAAAGGCTGTACAGCCCACCTTGTTGTTATTAACCGCACAGCATCTAAAGATTTTCTGGCTGCTGTTTCAGAATATCCCAAAGATCCGTTTTTAAAAAAATTAGATGCTTCCTGCAAGTCTGAAAAAACTGAGGTAGGCGGCAGTGTGTCAGTACACTTACCTCTTAACTCAATAGTTAACAAGTCATCCAGCGCGTGAGCACGCAAATCAATAGTATCACCATTATCATGTACATCAAAGCTTGCTCTCTGGTGCTCTCCTGGAAATAATTTTCCACCAAATAGATGATTGATAATCGAATTGCTGTCGCGGCGTGGTATATAGACACCTTCCTGGAATTGATTTCCTGCGTCCATCCAGCATACTGCTATACGATGAGCAGCATTTTCGCTGCTCAGTCCAAATGGGGCTGGACACCAGTATGGGCGTATTTGTTCAAGTCGAATCAAACAAATTCCAGCCATTGCCCATCCTTTGATCAATTTCGGTTTGAACGGATCTGGAAGTAAACGTTGCACGACATCGGGCTGTATACGAAAATTTACCAGAAGGCGTCTGCGAATTAATCCGTTTAACTTCAAAAATTCCATCGTCTGTATCCTTTTTGCCTTTGCAGACAAAAATCATCGTATATTTGAGGGTCCCGTAATGGCAATATTCATAACTTTGTCCTCTTATTCCGCTTTTGCAAAATTTCCATGGGACAAACCGAACTTATAAATTCACTTAAACAAAGAGCCAAATTCTCAGCTTGTAGTCGATAAATTATCGAATTACCATCTCGACGTTCAATAATTAAATCCGCCGCTTTAAGAATGCTTAAATGGCGAGAAACTGCTGGAGCTGATACAGTAAACATTTCTACAATCTCGCCAGCCCGCAGCTCTTTTTTTTTAAGAGCGCTGAGAATTTGCCGACGAGTCGGGTCGGCTAATGCTTTAAAAACTGGTGTGGGATCTTTCATACTTAACTATTTAACAAATTAATTAACTATTGTCAAGTTAAGTCAAATAAAAGATCGAGCAACGGCATGAAAATATTTTTGAAATGTGGAAAGACCTATTTTGATCACGCCGTCGCCGAATTGTTGAAATTCAATACCTTGCGAATCTCGACTGAGTTGAAACATCCTAGACTTACGACCGTGCGGGTTGCGAATGGTGACGATGTTTCTAGAAGGTTCAAAATCTATAACTGTGTAAGCATGGCTGGGTACCAAAATTTGCGGCATGATTGCTAATTGCGCTGCACCAAAAGTTGCAGCCACAATCGGATTTTGTGACTTAATTGCTGATCCAATAAAAGAAGAAAGTTCTTCAATGTCACAGTTTTCAGGGCTAATTACTTCAGCATTGCGTCCCGTTATACAACCAAGACCGATTTCTAAACGCGATTGATCATTGTCGACACCGTTCGCCCCAGTATTTTGGGGAAATTTCTTTATCTCCGCGCATTCAATTAGAGATGCCCAGAGCGCTTTATCGTTAATATTATTGCGTATTAAATCCTCTCTCGAAACAGTATATTCCACTCCATCATTATGAAAGCGGACGACATAATGGTTACCTTGGCGTGAGCGGATTGTATCTGCTAATAGCCGTTGCCCTCTGGGTAGTTGCGCAAGAGCAGAAATTGAAGCTTCAAACCAGCAGTTGGGATTTCTACCTTGATCAATCCCTCCAGCACCGTCTCTGGCAATATCTTGAGCTGTGAAAGGATGCTCCAAATATGCTGTATTAGCTCCAGCCTGTGCTGAGGGCGAAGATGTAGGTTTCTCTAAATCATCCTGCTTTTCCGCGTTTCTAATCATTTGTATTTGTTCAGCATGTTCTTTCAATGCTTCTTGAACTATCTGTTTACCCGATTCTGTTTTAAGCAGTGCTTGCATGTCGGTGGGTAAGAGATTCTTTATGCTCTCCGGTAAATCTGATTCTTGTGAATTATTTTGCAACGATGGCTGCTTGTAAAGCAATGCTTTATGCGCATAGGTGGCCTCTGTAGTGCCTGGAAAATTATTATCTATGTACTTGAATAACTGATCTGCTCTTGCCTTTTTGCCACTTTGTAGATTAGCTAAAGCTGCATAGTAATATAGTGATGCGTTAGGACTAGAAGTTCTTATAATCCCTTCAAAAGCATTCGCTGCTGCTGTATATTCTCGTTGTTTATATAAATTTAGCGCGTTTTGCTCAGCTGTAATTGATCTAGAATTTGAACTTGATGGATTGCTGCCTGATTCCGATCCTAGAACCTGTTGGGTTGCGACGGCTAAAAGACTTAGCAAAGTTACCGTCCAATATCTGACAAATTTAGGCATCCAAATTTACTTTTAAAAGTCCTTCCGTTAACACGTACTTACTTTAAGGCTAGACAGACCGTTTAATTATCCATCATACCCTCTTTTGAGCTAACCTAATCTAGCCAATATCTGGCAAATTTAGGCGTGTTCGGGGTCCTTCTTATTCACTTAATTTATATCTAGATGGACTAAATAGGCCAACGAAATTATGATATGAAGTTCGACTTATGTATTTAAAAGAGCTGCTCAGTTTTGTTCTAATCTGCGCAAATTTGATATAAACTCAGGATCGACTAAACAATGTGCGACACTACAACTTGCCACTTCGTGCAAGGTCTTTACCTCTTCTCTTGTAAGTGGAATTGCCAAGCCCTTTTTAGTAGTAGCATTCTCTACTACTAATTCTAAAATGCGACGAGCTATCCCAGGGTCTAGCCATACGGAACCCAGGCACACAGTGGTGATAGCTGCTTGAATAGTAGCGGGAAATTTATCTTTAAGAATATAACCATCCGCACCAGCCGCAAATGAATGGAAAATGAACCTTTCATTGTTGCTTGAGGTAAGCATTATTATCTTAGTATTCTTATGCTTTTTGCGAATGATTTTTGCAGCTTCTATACTATTCATAATAGGCATATCTATATCCATTAAAATGACATCTGGGTTTGCATTGTCTGCAAGTCTCACTGCTTCTTCTCCAGTTGCGGCTTCGCCGACTATTCGTGCATAATCTCCCCGCGTCAGCAGTATTTTTACCGCATCACGTATGAGTGGGACATCGTCAACTACTAAAACTGAAATTCGCGTTTCCATAGCCACAACCAACTAGCAAATTCATTCAATTTATCTTGCTAAATACTCAAACATTAAATCCTAAATGAGAGGTATGAATCGCCAGGCTAAAAGACTTAAAAGAGCACAAGTAACAAGCACATAGAATAACATCGCCACATGGCAATGATACTGTTTATTGTACTTTGGCTAATCTTGGGGCACAAAGGGCATTATTTTCAAGGGCCAAAATTATTTCAATGGCAAGATCTAGAAAAACAGGGACTAAGGGCTGATATTTGCCTGAATTTCGTCTGTCCGATGATACTAATATTCTTGTTTGATTCTGTGTAGATGCTAATTTTCAGGATATACTTAATATGAAATTTTTTTGGTGCTAGATCAGTGTTTATTTTCAACCTTATCATTTTATTTTTTTATGGGCTGTTGAATCCAGCATTGGCGCAGGATTATTCTAATTTTTGTCCAATCAAAGTTGTTTACCCTAGGACAGGAAGTGTTATTGAAGCATCTTCTACATTTTTAGTAGGGCAAACCGACATCGGCGCGAAACTTACGTGTAATAACGAAATAGTGCGCGTAAATAAAGCAGGTTTTTTTGCTCATGTCGTGCCGCTGCACTATGGATCCAACCATTTTTTGTTAGCAAATTCCGAAAAGAGTGATAATGTCGATTTGACTATTCTAAGAAAGGCACCGCCAAAGCCAATAGGTGCGGATGAATTAAAGTTAGAAGATTTAAAGCCCAATCAAAACTTAGGTGTTACCGCTGGCGATATTATAAATTTCTCTGCACGCGCTACACCTCATTCTACTGTGACAGTTCAACTGGGTCCACATTCTTTGAGATTAATGGCAATACAAAAGAATCATCAAGCGCCTAACGTGGATGTAGCTTACGGTAAAACCTTTAGACGTTTTGATACAAATGATTCTGAATGTTATAAGGGCTCTTATCGGGTAACAGCGGACGATCATTTCTTTTCTACTCATCCGCAATTTAAATTGATAAGCAGTATAGGTGGTTTGTCTGAAAATAGTAAGGCTACGATTTCAACTGTCGAATCATTATTTGTGGCTAGAACAGCAAAAAATCCTACTGTTGTGCGTTTGGGACCGGGATTGGCCAGAACCACACCGCTAGTCGACGGAGTTAAAGTTATTATCGATGGTTGGTCCGGAGATAATATGCGTTGTTTATATGCTACCAATCATCATGTTTGGATAAATAAAAGTGAATTAGTAATGGAATCATTGACCCAAACAACAACGCTGCCGAGCGACTTAAATATGCGCAAACATAATACTGATATAATAGCACCGCAGGCAGTGGCACAAACAATTAATATAATTGAGGACTCTTATGGTGAAAAAATTTGTCTACCTTTGACCGAAAGACTTCCTTATCAAATTGAACAGAAGCTGAATCCAAATTGTCTTATTCTGAAGGTATATGGTGTAGCACCCGATACAGATTGGATCACTTCTGAACCTAAGACAGGTAATGAGAGCAAATCAAACTTAGACCACGTGAGTTGGCGGCAATCAGAAGATAATATATATGAAATTACTGCTTACTTAACTGGTCGGCGACAATGGGGTTACAACGCTTATTATGATGGAACAAATCTCTGTTTGGGGATAAAAGAACGCCCCAATATTTCCTCTACCGGAAGTCTTAATGGGATAAAAATTTGTGTTGATCCAGGACATGGTGGAAATGAAAAGGGCTCAATTGGATGCTCTGGCTTGCCAGAATCACAAGTCAACCTTGAAATCGCTAGCAAAGTAAAGACTTGTCTGGAATCTATGGGAGCAACAGTGATAATGACCAGAATATCGCAAAACGAAAACCCATCACTAAGTGAAAGAGTCCGCATTGCTACAGACAATAAAGCAGATTTTTTAATTTCGATCCATAATAATGCTTTGCCAGATGGACGCGATCCATGGAAGGAGCATGGAACATCTTCTTATTGGTATCATCCACAATCTATTGAACTGGCTAACTACCTAAAGAATTCCGTTAAGATGGCGGGTAATTTTCTTGATTTGGGTACACGCTATCAGAATTTGGCATTAGCAAGAGGACCAGCTATGCCATCAGTATTGTTGGAAATTGGTTTTATGATCAACCCAGATGAATTTACTCAACTTATTGATCCACAGTTTCAATCTAAAATTGCTCAAGCCGTTGCTGAGGGATTAAAAACATATTTGACTGCCAGTGAACACGCTACAACTAAAACCGATGACTCAACACAGCAGTCCCCTTAGTGCTCACAAATATGCGACCACTGCAAAAGCAAGAATTTTTTCGTTTCCTGCAAATTATCGGTGAGTCCTTATTATTTAATTAATGATATGCATTGAATCATGATCAGATCGGTGCTCCATTTGATGATGGTCCTCTGATTTAAGTTCAACTACTTTTTCCATTTGCTCATCAGTTAATCCCAATTTTTCTGGCCAGGGTTCGCATTCCATTGGACATGACATTTTCATTTTGTCTCCGGCATGTGCTTCCCCGCTTTCTGGGCTTGGCTGAGCTTGAGAAGGAGATATAGAAAAGTTCAAAGTGATAAAAATGGTGCTGAAAGCTAAGAAACCGAATGTCTGACCCTTTAAGCGATTCATATATTTTTCTCCAATTTTATTGCGGTGTGAAAATCAAATTCAATGTGTTAAATAGTAAGAAGGTCCCTTAAATTGTATCTCGTACTCCAGTCTAAATTTGTACTGTAGTATATAAGTTGTGGTTATTTAGGCGAATTGATCAATGAGTAGACGAGAAGAAAAAAAGGATATTACTCAAAAACAGATTCTAGCTGCGGCTGCTAATCTGTTTGCAGAAAGAGGTTATGACCACACTTCTATAGACGATATAGCGGCAAAAGCTAATATTGCTAAAGGCACTCTCTATTACCATTTTGATTCTAAAGAATCGGTTGTGGTGGCTTTAAGAGAAGATTCTTTTAGTGAGGCGCTGGAGAATGCGCTTAGATCGCTGAACAAAGGAGAAAAGCCAATTACTATTCTAGAAAATATTCTTTTGGAACGAGCTGCTTGGACGGAAAAAAATCCTGAATTGACCAAAGTTTTTTTTGAACAGCGCATGCATAAGTGGGTATTTAGAGAAAACGATCCCTTGGTGTTAGCAAGCGCCAATAAACTCAATGTAGAATCACCACCCAAACATTCCCATCTCAACGGCAAGGAAAAGGAAGTGAGAACAACCGGTGCTGGTAACTTTCCCGAGCTCGTTAAAGAGCTGATCCTTGCTGCGCAAAGGAATAAAGAATTACGGCAAGATTTGCATGCTACTGAAATGGCACAAATGATAATCGCTGTTTTTGTGCACGCACAAGGCTCTTGGTTGGGTGGGTATAGCAGTACTTCGCTAGTTGACAAAGTCCATCGTTGGTTTCATGCTGTTCTCGATGGGCTATATACTTAGGCTATAGTTTTAGCTTGGTAACGGTCCAAGCGGACTTAGCTCAAATGCACGTTCCAATTGCTCTCTATAGAGCAAATTAGTCAATGCTTCTTCTGAAAAAAGTTCGTCTTCTATATAAGTTCGCTCTCTTCCTTGTAATTCCTCAATGCGTTTTGTGAGGTGCGCAGGCAGAATATTCTCAACCATTAATTTCCTGGACTTTCTAGTATTGGGTTTTGTGTAAAGGCATTTGGACTGACAACGCGCTAATTCGATGTTTCTTAGTCACTCATATAGGTAATGACATTAAAAACATGTTGGGCAGATAATTAACACATACTTGCATTGTCGATAAGAGCTATAAATTCGGTTATAATTAGGGCATAAACTGAGTCTTGATGGGCATTTCCAACATTCGGTCGCCAAATGACAGTTTAGTTCACTGCAAAAAAAGAGCAATACTTGACTACTGAAAATTTGATACACTTTGGGAACAATAGCTATAAATAATGTTTTATCCCTAAAATCGGGAGACAAATTATGAATCTTAAACTACGCCTTGAAAGATTGTGTGATAGCCGGTCTTGGGTTCGTCTGCACTTTTCTGATGGTACGACCATAATGGGGCGTGTTTTAAGGCTCGGACACGACTACCTTGAAATGGAATCTTATGGAGACTTCGATAAACCTACTGGGCGTGACTACTCTAAGCATTTAGTGCCGCTCAATTTGGTCAAGCTTATTACGATCGAATCTTCTTCCTTTGCTGAAGCTGAAAGACAAAGATTGAATTATGCGTCCCAAATTGAAACCGCGCAAGAAACTTATCCAGAGATAGAGAAATAAGTCTATTTATCTGGGTTTTTATTTTTATTTCCAGCTTGCTTACGTCGCTGGCTCCAGCCAGCGATATTTTCTTGCTTAACTCGGCGCACCGCTAAAGACTCATCATCAACATCTTTTGTTATTACCGTTCCAGCTGCTACAACAGCATTTTTGCCTATTTTTACTGGAGCGACTAAAACAGAATTACTACCGATTGAAGCTCCGTCTTCTATGACCGTAGCCGCTTTTATTTTGGTGATATGGTCGTAATTAGCGGTAATTGTGCCCGCACCGATATTGGTATCTTTTCCTACTGTAGTATCACCGACATAGCTCAAATGTGATACGGCACTTAAACTATCAATAGTGCTCATTTTTATTTCAACAAAGTTACCTATACGTACTTGGGCAGCTAAAGTTGTGCCCATCCTTAAATGAGCAAAAGGCCCTATATAACAAGCCCTACCGATGCTGCAGTCTTCTAAATGTGATTGCACAATCTTAGTCTGCATGCCTATCCTTACCCTTCCTTCAATTGAGGTATGGGGACCAATAATGCATGACTTGCCTATTTGAATGTCTCCCATTAACCAGCAACCGGGCAAAATTATTGTATCTGGCTCAATTTTCACCTCTGGGGCGATCCAGGTTGACACTGGATCAACAATAGTTACTCCGCCCTCTAGCAAAAAACGTTGTGACACTATTTCGTTCAAGAACTTATTGGCTAATTGCAATTCCAATCGTGAGTTAACACCCATTACCAGGCGCCAGTCATCTATTGGTAAACAATTGACTTTATGCCCTGCTTTCACTGACCAAGCAATAAGATCAGTTAAATAATATTCTCCCTGCTTATTGTCGTTTTTTAGCTCTTTAAGCCCTTTTTCGATGGCCTTCCAATTAAAACAATAAATACTAGTGCCAATTTCGTTTATTTGTTTTTCTTTCTCTGAAGCATCTTTCTCTTCCACGATTCCCAAGACCTGTCCTTGTTTAGATCTAACAATCCGGCCATAACCACTCGGATTTTCTAGCTTCGTGGTTAGAATAGTTAAGTCAGACTGTTTTTCCTTATGCTCTAATAGAAAAGACGTCAAACTATCGCTTGTAAGTAAAGGGCAGTCACCTGATACGACCAATATATTGCCTTGAAAACCACTAAGCGCTTTCTGTGCAGACATAAGTGCATGTCCTGTACCGAGCTGTTTTTCTTGCTTGTGAAAAAAGATTGGGCGTTGGAATTCTTTTGCCTCAATGCATTGTTTGATATAAGCTTCTACTTGTTCGGCATTATGACCCACAACAATATGTATTTGCTCTAGGTTTGCCATTTGCTTACTTATTTCGTCTATAGCTTTTAAAACTCGCCAAATAATTGGTTTGCCAAGTACAGGATGCAATACTTTAGCTTCTGATGATTGCATGCGTTTACCGAGTCCAGCGGCAAGCACTACCGCACTTAATTTATTATCTGAAATTTTCTGTAAACTTGTCATGCGATTCCTGGCATTTCACTTTGTCCCTTGGCGGAAAGTTTATTCTATTCTAGATCAGTAAAGCTCTGCTAACAAATTAGAACGAAACATGTCACTATGTCCAATAGCTATTGATGTGACGTCCTTGCTCGACAAATCTTGAAGCTGTTTTTCACTGTTCGATAACTCTTTCGGCTGTCTTTCATTCTGGTCATTTTAACCATTAATAAAGATGCCAAAAAACTGTGGCGCAGCCGATTAAAACAATCATCACAGTGAAAAGTATGCCAGAACGTGTTGCTCAAGGACGTTCCGTATTTTTGCTACTTTCTTGTTTCATCATTGTTATTATAGCTGTGCTCTATTTTCTCGAACGGTAGAAGCGAATATGTACATTTTCCACCGTCGCCAATCCTTCTGTTACGACAGCATCAACCATGGGTAGGAATTTCTCTATTTTCTCTAATTCATCAACTATTTCAACAATAATGGGTAAGTCTGTCGATAAATCTAAAATTTTTGTTGTATGAATTCGACTATGTGCACCATAACCTTCTATACCTCTAGTGACTGTGGCTCCAGCAAGACCGAGTTTTTTTGCTTCTTTCACTAACCATTCGTATAATGGCACCCCCTGATGTTTGTCACTTTCACCAATGAATATTCTGAGCAAATGTCCTTGTTCTGGTAACATGTCGCTTCTCCTTTAAATCAATCTGCCGAGGAAATAACCTAAGGCAACGCAAACCAATCCAAGTAGCACTTGCAAAAATGCATTACACGATGCATATAGCCATTGTCCATCTCTCAAGAGCTGTACTGTTTCGTAGCCAAAACTAGAGAAGGTTGTAAAACCACCTAGGAATCCCACAAATATGAATAATCTTTGATCGCGAGGAAACAATCCTTTGCTCTCGACAAGTTGCGCTAACAAGCCGACTAATAAACAACCCAGCGTATTAACGCATAAAGTGCCAATAGGAAAAATCCACCCATTAGCGAGTTTTTGCACACTAGTACCAAATAGATAGCGCAAAACACCGCCGAGTCCTGAACCAATAAAAATCAACAGATATGACATACGCCTCCAATTGCAAAATTAGCTATCTGGTAGGCGTCATCAGCCACAAGGCGGTTAAAGGCGGACTCCATCACCTATACTCATAAGAATACAATCTTGGAAACTTAAGTTTGATTGTCCCTTTAGTAATTCAAATGATTTATGCACAATTGCGCGCTTTGAATAGTGGATAATTGTCCATGATAATTTGTTCTGAAAATATTTATGGACGAGATAAACACACATAAAAAGGCCCTTATCCATGTTCTGCACATGGCTTATTCTGGGGAATTAGCAGCCGGGTATGCATATAACGCTCATTGGCGTTCCCTAAAAGACCCAGAGCAACGCTTAGGCATTCAAAAAATTGAAAACGAAGAATGGGCGCATCGTGAAATAGTGGGGAAAATGCTAACCTTTTTAGGTGATGGTCCCCAAAAGCCTAGAGAATTGATGATGGCAATCATAGGACGAACAGTGGGACTAGCTTGCTTTGTGATTGGTTCGTTTTTGCCGATGTATTTTGCCGGCAGGCTAGAAAGCGCTAATATAAAAGAATATGAAAATGCAGCTTTTCACGCCTCTAAATTAGCTCTTCATGACTTTGCAGCCGAACTGATACGCCTAGCTAATGTAGAACGGGAACACGAGCATTTCTTTCTTACTATGGTTAACGGACATTGGCTATTACCCGCAATGAAGACAATTTTCAAATGGGGGACGATAGTAGATTTTAAAGCTTCTGGTAATGGTCGCAGTGTTGGTGCTGCCCCAACAGACTCAATCCCTTAAATCCCTCTCCTGGAGTTCCTGCGTTATATGTATAGAATACCCATATAAACTGACTTGTACAGCAAAAATGCGTATTTCTACGCTGCCTTAAGCATAGATTTAGTTTTGCAAAGCTATTTTTAGGGCTTAGAGGCTAAAAGCTGACATGACTAGGTAGTACCTGTGGTGTTAGATTTATTTACTTGGAAAATCACATTCTTTCCGGAACGTCTATGCCCAATAAGGACAATACAGTTTCTAATTCGAAAAGGCATAAATCACATAAGCCAAGCCAGGAAGATCTTAGATCTTCGTCTTTCTCACTTAAAATATGACACTCTAAGTAAAAGCGATTAAAATTATATGCTAAATCGTAAGCATAATCGCACAAATAGTTAGGCATACGTTTGTGATAAGTGGAGTATAAAATGTCAGGCAAGCGCAATAATTCCAACATTAGCTCTCTCTCTATACCAGTAATCGTTGTTATTGGACCTACTGCTAAACTTTGTTCTTTTGCCTTACGCAAAATGGCCTTGATACGCACCGCTGCGTAAAGAACGTAAGGGCCAGTACGCCCTTCGAATCGAGAAAATTTTTCTAAATCGAAAACATAATCGGTATTATGATCATGCATTAGATCGCCATATTTAAGCGCGGCAATACCAACTGCTTTAGCAATTTCTTCTCGCTCAGCAGCATCATAGTCGGCTGCAGCCCTCATCTCAGCAAGCCTTTTCCTCGCTTCGTCAGTTGCTTGGTGAATTAATTCTTTGAGCTTCATTACGCCGCCAGTTCGGGTTTTAAAAGGCTTGCGGTCTGGACCATTTACAGTACCGAAGGCAATATGCTCTAGTTGGATATTGGGTCCTGCCATGCCAATTTGTCTAGCAGCAAGAAAAAATTGTTTAAAATGCAAACTCTGCCGCTTATCCACTACGTGCCATAATTGTTCAACATGTAAGTCTTCAAGCCTTTCTTCAAGCGTAGCTACATCTGTTGTGCCGTACAAATAGGCACCATCAGATTTTACTAATAACAGCGGGGGGATTTCTTCTTTGCCTGTTGGATCTTGCAAAGGAATAACAAGAGCACCGTTGCTGGTGACAGCATGCCCCTCTTTCTTTAGTCTTTCGAGTATAGCTGGAATACGATCATGTATATCACTTTCGCCTTTCCATAAATCAAAATATACACCCAAGGCAGCAAAATCTTCCTTGAGCGCTTTAATGGAAACATTGACAAAATGTTGCCATAAAGCGCGAGCATAAGGTACCCCATTTTGTAATTGAGTAGTTTCATACAAAGCTTGTGCCATAGATTCTTTATCAGATTGGCAACGCTTGGAGGCTTGAGGATAAAGTGCTTCTAGATCTTCTATAGTCACTGGCGATTCTGTAGGATAGGGACCATTAAAATCAGACTTAAAATAAGGAAGCTCAGGGAATTTATGACGCATCTCGGCAATGAGCATACCCATTTGTGTGCCCCAATCTCCTAAATGCGTGTCGCTAGTTACTTTCAAGCCAAGAAAGCGGCATAATCTTTGCAAACAATCGCCTAGAAGAGTAGTGCGCAAATGTCCTACATGCATGGGCTTAGCTATATTGGCACCACCAAAGTCGACCATAGTGTGTTTAAGCTCGTTAGCTGGCAAAGGAGCGATAATCTTATTTTGCTGCAGTGATCGCAGAGTTCTAATTAAAAACTTATCACTTAGTTTTATATTGATGAAACCAGGTCCGTCAATACTGAGCGTAGAAAAAATTTCTCGCTCTTGGCTTTTACGCACTAGGTCAATAATTTTTTCAGCAATCTGGCGTGGATTTTGTTTTAGTTCTCGCGCCGCTGCCAGAGCGCCGTTACATTGGTAATTACTTAAATCTCGACGTTCAGAGATTACAACTTTGCCAAGTTCGCTGGCAATCCCCATTTCACTAAAAGCGGCAGCAAAAATTCTGGTCAGCATGTCGCTAACAGAACCGAATGCATTATTTGATACAAAGGGTGTCTTACTAGCTAATTGATTGTTTTCAGAGCCGACCAATATTAAAACCTATGGTTTATTTTGCCCAAAAATTTCTTTTAATGAGCATTCGTTGATTATGAATAATATGCAAAGCTTATGCACAGAAGTTTAGGCTATTCTTGACACTTCTATACCGAGGTTGCTACGATGCCCATCTATTATTCTGCGCCCGTAGCTCAGTGGTAGAGCACTCGGCTTTTAACCGATTGGTCGTGCGTTCGACTCGCACCGGGCGCAAGTCTTATTATTTTATTACTGAATTTCCTAGCCTACCAGGGAAAATTCACTCTGAAATAAAGTGGTACATGCGTAGCCTTCAGTCCTTCAGTGAAATCAATAACCCCGATTTGCACACCGCGATCTTCGATTGAATTGGGATAAAGATAAAGAGAGGCTGAATATTTTACGACCTTGCCTCTATTAGTAGCGCCTGGCTCAAGTAAAAAAACTGTTTCCAGACCTCTTGGCGATTTTGCGGGCTGTTCTAATTGGAAGCCTTTTTCAAGAAGAACATCTTCACCATAGGGAGGCGGTCCTTCGAAGTCTACTGGCAGTCCGTGAGTTGACCAGTTCCAGAATGTATCATCGCTGCCAGCCCGTTTTACAGTAATACTGAGTCTGGGAAACCAAGGATCAGTATCTCTACTGCCTTTTTCTATCTCACGAAATACAATCAGTCTTCCTTTCGTTAAAGCTGGGCGGTCCGTTAATAATTGCCTGCCTTGTGCGTCGATTTCATCCATCGGGCGATAGATCTCCTCATTCTTGATACATACTTATAAACTAAAAAATGCTCAATTTATAAGAACTAAGCATAACACTGATACGATTTTTCTCTTTAGCGTCGATACTATTTATCAAGTTATCCGCAGACAAAAGTTGTTGTCAGGTGTTATTCTTCTTAGTTACAATAATTGCCAAGCATATCAAGATATTTTGCTAACCCAAATTTTTTACCGATGAATAAAATTAACGATCAAGCAAAAATTCTCTCTTTCCCGCAAAAGCGGTCAATAGGAACCTTATATTCGGCGCCTATTAACCAACCAGAGGAATGGGAACTTCTAACCCAAGTGCGCGGTTTGGTTGTAGCGCCTGAGAATGAACCTATACACTGGGAATTATTTGATGAAGCTAGAGGTGAGATTGTAGTACCGTCCGGACTTAAGCTAAAGCTAAAAATTTCACCGGATGCGGCAGGCTTATCTGGGGTAGCCAATTTAGAAGCGGACGATCTGCATGCGCTAGATTTAAGTCATTCAGCAGTTGCAGATAAAGCATTGAGCCATATTGAACATTTAACCGGCTTGCGATCTCTTGAGTTAACCTCAACTACTGTCGGAGACAAAGGACTATCATTCATCCATAACCTAACCAATCTTCATTCAATAGGATTAAGTTATAGTCGTGTCACTAGCGTTGGATTAAAGCATTTATGGCAATTGAAAGACGTGCGCGAGATATGGCTTAGCGGCACTAAAGTAGATGATCTTGGTTTAGAACATCTAAATAATTTACAAACAATTGTGCAATTGGGCTTAAGCAGCACCTTAATTACTGATGCTGGTTTACTCAATTTAGTGAAACTCAAAAAATTATTACGGGTTTATTTGTTTAACACCAAAGTAACGCACAGTGGTGCCCAGTTATTAAAAAGCTTGTTAGCTGCTTGCAAGGTCAAATGGCATCCTCCGAAGGTTCATACACGTGATGGGGAAGATTTGATTTCTATAGATCACATTAAAGAAGAACCAAACGGCCAACGTGCTCAACTTTCCCCCACTAGTACTTTTGATGAACATAATTTCTGGGATTTGATCAATTTATTAGATTGGCAGGAGCAAGGAAATGATGTAGCTGTAATTGCTCCTGTCGTGGAAAAATTGGCTAAACTAAATCCTGAAGATATTTTTCAATTCGCTGAAATTCTTGCACAAAAACTTTATCTTCTGGACGGTGAACATTATGCCAGAGAAATTGGCACAGATGCTTATGGAGGCAATAAAGGAAATTTCGCTAAAAATTGGTTCTTATATGTGCGTTGTTGTGCGGTGGCTAACGGACTTGAATATTATTCGTCAGTTTTGCTAGATCCTAAACAGATGCCCAAAGACATAGAGTTTCAAGCCTTGTTAAATATAGCGCCTCAAGCTTATAAAGTGAGAACAGGCCAACGTTTCAAGTATACAACGCAGCATCATTACGAGACATTCAGTAATAAACAACTATGGGTGAAAAAGTGATTGTTTTTAGGCACAGAATATTATCTCTAGTTATTTTTACTATGTGCTTCTTCTTGTTGATGACGAGGGCGGAATCTGTTTATAGCAAAGGGAGCAATTCTGGAGATGAATTGCAAAAACCTGATCAGCAAAAGCAAAACACCTTTTCTGTTCTTGCTTGTGTAACTTGGTGGTCGCACGATGCTGTTGGTTATCATCCGGCCATGTCTTTGTTCCTTGAAAATACGAGCGGACAACAAATCCTAGGCGGAGAAATACCATTTCAAGGCAGATTTACTGACGTGCGCACCGGTGAAGTTACGGTCGCTCGAGAGTATAGGCGAGCGCCAATTCGTGATCACGAGCGCATATGCATCTTTTTGAGAGGACCAAGATATTATGAATTACCAATTGAAAGCGACAGTTGGCCTACCGTTGAATGTAAGGCGATGTGCCGTCTAAATAATACGAAAGTCGAAGATTTATTCATGGTTCATCTAGCCAAAGTTACGATGACCGATGAAGATGCTCAAGCTCAACTTGTAGCGCAAGCAGGACGCAGTCCACTATTGATTCATGGCAAAGGGGTTCAATTAGAAGAGATTGATGATTCTAAGCACGATGCTGGCAAAATAAAACAGCCACTGCGTGCGTCGCCGGGCACTATTGCTGGAGCAGCTTCAAAGGATTTTGTCGATTCTAAGAAGAGCGCTCAAAATAATAAAAAAAGTACAAACACTTCCTATCCTAAAAATTTGCCAGGTATTGGTAGTGATTTTTATGCTTTTGACAGACTATTTGGTGAGGCGGTTGAAGTTCAAGCACGGGCAGGCGGTGAGGATTTAACGTGGACTCGGTACAAATCTAATGATTTAATCAAAGAAGTTTTTGTTGGTTCACACAATGCTAATAAAGCAGATGTAATCATTGTTGTAATGGATCGCACTCTAAAAGAAAAAGAGCTCATACCGTTAGCCAAACTTCTTGCCAATTGCAATAAAAGCGACTCTATTGCTCCTTTTACTAACTCCGTCAAATATCTACCCGCGGGGCGATCTGAAATTATGACCACCGCTTTTCGAGAGAATAAGATTTTGTCTTTTCAAGTCCAAAACGACTCATCAATCAATACAGTAATAGTTGCTTCGCGACTGCCCTATGATACCGAGACTGCATTATCTAATTACTGTAGACGAGTGGATTTCTTAAAGTTTTTAGAACTATAATCTTGCATACAGGAATTCGTTGTGCTGACGCCCATTGATCTATTACCAACTAAATTGGTGTTGAGTCTGGCCTCCCCTTATATAGCTGCTAAGGATGCGGAGCAAACATTGTCTTTGGCTCGCACCTTGTACGAAAAAGATCAGTTCACAAGTACCATTGACGTATTAGGAGAAGCAGCAACATCACTTGAAGAGTGCCAGAACTATGTTGAAAAATATATCAAGACAATAGATCTGATAGATAATAGCCATTCGTTTGTTCAAGAGAAACAAAAGCAGTTCACTCTATCTTTTAAACCATCAATGCTTTGTGTTTCCTCTTTGCCCGATGTTTTGCCAGATCAAGAAAGTTTAAAGTCTGGTTATGAAAGAACGCATCAAATAGTCAAATATGCTTTCGAGCGCAATGTAAATATGACTTTGGAGGCAGAACACTCTATTTGGACTGACTATCATTTAGACAGTTATTTTTCTTTGCTTAATGCTGGCTATACTAATTTAGGTACAGTATTACAAACGCGTCTTTTTCGCACGGCGCAAGACATAAAACGTTTTGATCAAAGAACGCGAGTTCGTCTTGTTATAGGCATCTATGAGGAGAGCGCTGACATTGCTTACACAGATAAAAAACGTATGAAAGAATTACTTATTGATTATAGTCGAGAGCTTTTAGATAGTGGAGCTTATGTCGAATTAGCTACCCATGATCAACATTATATAAATAAGTTTTTTACTGATGTCGTGCTTCCTTTGCGCTTAAGCACTAACAAATTTGAAATCCAGTTTTTACTGGGAGTACCTAGATATGAATTGCAAAAAAATCTAGTTCAATCAGGCAATATCGTTCGTCTTTATTTGCCTTTTGGGGCAGATGAATCAGCTGGTCCTTACTGTAAGCGGCGTCTAAGGAGCAATCCTAACTTACTGATCTATGGACTGAAAAATCTTATGGGCATCCATTAGTTTATATGAACGTTTTATTTCATAAATACTCAAAGAACCGGCGCTTGATGGCTTTTTCATTTACGATTTTTGTTTTGGCCACTGTTTCGTTGTGCGCATGTGGCATTGATTGGTTCGATACTGCCGGTGCCGATTATTTGGCTCTGTTTAAAGACAACTTTTAATTAAATCTAAGTTAGGTCTAAGATCCGACCCTTACTAATAACTGACCAAGCAATTTCTTTTTAATTTCTGCTTTCGGATTTAAGTGCGAAATTTTTATTTGAGCGTCTGGTGTTCCTTCTGCTACTAAGGTTTTTCTTAACTCTTTATACGTGCCTGGTTTCAGCAAGTGTATAGTAACAGGGCCCAATCGAGCCGATTCTCTTTTAGACTCATATTCGCAATTATTGCGACTGATTGCTCTATCTAAGTTATGTGTGAGAAGTTGGATTTTTTCCTTTAATGGATAATGGTCGAACTCTATCCATAATTGATAATGAGGAACAGGTTGAAATTCTGGTATCGCGGTAAAGAAACTTACTGTTAGGTTCAGCCCTTTTGTGCTTGACAAAACTGCTTCAGTGACTTGCGGCTCTGTCAGTTTTTCGCCAGTAAAAGAACATATATTCCCACCTTTATATAGAAATTCCAAAAGAGGAGTGCTGTTGTGCCATCCGACAACTTTAACCACGTCATTCAAATTATAACGATACAGTCCACCTGAAGTAGTAAACAGGATATAGTAACTCTTATCTGACTCTAGTTGCCAACCACCCAGCGTTTGTGGATTTTCCTTATCTATATCCTCTTCTTTAATGAATTCATAAAAATGAGAACGAATGGCCAAGCATTGAGATTCTCCACCAAGGAAAACAGTGCCACGCCCCTCGCTAGCACCATATGTGATATCGCATACTGGGGTTTCACCGAAGTGTTGAGGAAAGTCTTTGAGATAAAATGATGCAGCAGCTTTCGTCCAACAAGCAATCACTGCCAATTCCGGCCAAATTTTGTTTGGTTTGAATTGTTTTTGTTCAAACAGTCTTTCTAAGAACCGTGCCCGTTCAAGATCTGACTTTAAAAACGGTTTCAAAGCCGCCCGTGTTTCAGAGCTGATTTCAGCGTTCGTAGTAATTGTTCCGTTTGCTATATCTTTAATTAGTCTGTCAGCATTATTTTCTAAAGTCTTTGCTAATAAAGCTATAGTACTTGGGTTGAGTGTATATATGCAAGATACTGGAAGCATAAGTGCACATCGTAAAATTACATAATAGCGTGTGTCATAGTCTTTGATAACAAATGCTTCATAAGGGATAGGCGAAATGTGCTTTTTTATCAGTCCCGGTTCATCTAAATATAATCTGCCCGAAATTGCTCCATATGGAATGCCAGATGTTGTTAGTGCTTCTTGCGCACTGGAAAAGATGCTAAGTACAACGCCTTTACTTATCCCTGGGTAATTTTTCAATAAATGGAAGCCAGAAACAACGGAGGCTTGGCGAAATTCTTCCATGTATGATCTGGTTATAGGTATAAATTTACGATTACCTATAGTGCCACTGGTAGTAGCAAACATAAAAGGGGTTTCTTCAGTTAATAGTGATTTTTCTCCTTCCATGGACCGGGTAATATAGGGGAGCAGGTCTTCGTAACTATTAATTGGTACAGCTGTTTGAAAATCTGAAAAGGTTTTGACGGAAGAGAAACTATGTTCTTTGCCATAAACGCTATATGCATTCGAATTTACTATTCTAGTTAAGCGCTTTAATTGTGATCCTGCACAGTCAAATGAGGCTTGCTCAAATAACTTGGCTTTTTTGGAACCAAGAAATCCAAATCCTTTGTAAAGAATATTGCGAAACATTGAGCACTTTTCAGGCGAAAAATTAGATAGTATTCAGTATATAGGCAAGTGTATCATCAAGCCATTACACTAACTTAAGTGCTTATTCACATGGCACTGTTGACGTGTCAAATTATTGAACTATATTCACTTTTGCTTTATGTTTAAATTGCGATGATTACTATTTGCACTCTTATTTTTGTAATTGCCATTTGTTTCTATCAATCGATAACTTACAAACGCATGTATCGCTATGTAACTAGTCGACTTAATGAATCGATGTCCTATTATTGTCCGCCAGCTGCGGTCATATTGCCTTGTAAAGGCTTAGATCCGGACTTCGAAAAAAATCTACATAAATTAGTAGCTCAAGACTATGGCTGTGCAGATTCCTCACAGACCCCAAATTTTGAAATTATTTTCTCTGTGGCCGGTAGCGACGACCTTGCGTATCCAGTCATTGAAAAAGTGATGAATCAATATCCGTCGATCAAATCAAAATTGGTGATTGCAGGCATCGATAACAGAAGAACTCAAAAACTAACCAATCAATTAGAAGCTTTGAAGCAGATTTCTCCTCAGGCAGAAGTCTTAGTTTTTGTGGATTCTGATGTTATTGCTAGAAAAGATTTTTTGACCAGACTAATAACACCTTTGCAAGATATAGAGGTCGGTATAACTACTGGATATCGTTTTTATTTACCAAGTAAATTTAGTTTGCCGGCCTTAATTCGTTCATTATGGAATAGATTATCAGCCTGGGAATTATCCAGTGAAAGATTTGCTTTTGCTTGGGGTGGCGCAATGGCAATAAGACGGGATATATTCGATCAAGCAGCTGTTGCTGAGGTCTGGGATCGCTCAGCAGATGATGATCTTACTATGACGACCGCTGTCAAGAAGCTAGGCTTGTCTGTTTATTTTGTGCCTCAATGTTTGGTAGTTAGCCATGGCGATGCTTCTTGGTCCGAAGTTATAGAATGGACAAATAGACAGTTAATTTTGACAAAAGTTTACTATCCGGCCCTTTGGTTTATGGGTGTAATCAGAGCTGCTGTGATGGCAGGCTGGCTAATTGTTGTATTGGTATTAGCATTTCAAATTCTTGCTTTGCAAGTTTACAAGTTTTTACCAGTTTTGTTCGCGGCATTGCTACTATTGCTTGTGGAGCTTTTCTTCTTGTTTCAAGCCCATGGTTTGTGGCGTAAATTACTTAACCAAGAAGCAAAAGCAGATGGGTCAGAGCGAATTGATTTCGAACAAGCTTACAAAAGATTACTTTGGCAATCGGCCATAATTGTTCCCTTAGCTCATGTGGTCCTACCACTACTAACTCTCTATTCTTTGCTTACGAATCGTATCCGCTGGAGGGGAATTAATTATGAATTGAGGAGTCCTCACGAGACGGTTGTGGTTTGATAGGGTCATAGGATGAGCCAGGACAGAAAAACGCCACAAGTCAACAGTAAATCTGTCAATTGATCTTAAAAACTCTCCAATGGCACAAATGGCCGGCTCTTATATACTTTGTTCACGTCGTTTGAGATTTAAGCTGATAATTTCTCCGAACGGCTTTTTCTCCAAGCAGAGCGCGCTCTCGCTCAAGGCGACGCTTGATAACTAGCTGTCAAATCAACAAAGGGCTTATAGACTTAAATGTCTCCATTTGAAATTCTAGCTATTAATCCCTCACTACCTGTGGTGGCAGCTACGCGCGCTCACAAACAAAACGTGTCTTTAGTCGACACATCAATAGCAGCTGCTGCAAAAAAAGCTGGCTATTTGGGTGTTATCGATTTCGCTTTTGCGAATCTCTCACCTGAGATAAAAACTCGATTAAAAAGTGCGATAGAACTTGGTTATGAATTGCGGCTTAGTATTACTCAGTTAAACGAACTTGTCACACAGTTGAAATCTCTGCTCCCACAAATGCAAGAAAGAGGGCACCGGTTAACGATAATTTTGGTGCCAGATTCATTTAAGCGCAGCGACCAACTTCAAAGCAGTACAACATCTAAAGTAATTGATCAACTCAGAACGCTGTCGAAAAAATTAGACATCAGAATATTGGCGGAAGTAGTTTCAATACAGGAAGCACGACTGGTATCAAAATTGTCCGTCGACGCGGTAATTGCAAAGGGACAGGAAGCAGCTGGTGTTGTTGGTGAAACTACGGCCTTTGTTTTGATGCAAGAATGTTTGAGTCAAGTAAAATTGCCTGTTTATGTATGGGGTGGCATCGGTTCTCATACTGCTGCTGCTTGTTATGCAGCAGGTGCTGCGGGAGTTATTCTTGATTCTCAATTACTACTAGCCCGAGAATCGAATGTTCCCCTTATCTTAAAAGCAAAAATGGAACAGTTTGATGGTACTGAATTGCAGGTTCTGTCTCTATCGGACGATGGTCAAAATATAGCCGCACCAGATAAATTAGGCAAAGCGGAAGAGAGTAAAATAGCACTTCGTATCTATTGTCGCGCCATGCAGCCTGCTGTTTCAGATCAATCAAATGCTTTCGTTGATTTGATTGGCAAAGGCGAGTTAAAAGATTTAGATGCAGTTTACGAAGCGATTGTTAGGCATAATTCCGAAAGCGATCCTACTGACTGGATCATACCCTTGGGTCAAGACATAGCCTTTGCTTCGTCTTTAGCGCAAAAATATTTATCAGTAGCCGGAATTTTGCACGCGATTAGAAACTCGATCGATGAACATATAAATTTGTGTGACAAACTGAAACCTCTTGGTCCTCAATCTGCGTTGGCAAAGTCGCACGGAACTACTTACCCCATTTTGCAGGGTGCGATGACTCGTGTAAGCGATACAGCAGAATTTGCCCTCGAAGTAGCAAAAGCTGGTGGGCTGCCATTTTTGGCTTTAGCTTTGATGCGGAGTACTGAGGCAGAGTCCCTTGTCAAAGCAGCACAAACTTTATTGGAAAATAAGCCTTGGGGCGTAGGTATTTTGGGATTTGTACCTGCTGAGCTTAAAGCAGAACAGATGGCAGTACTGGAAAAATACAAACCCCCTTATGTCCTCATTGCAGGTGGAAGACCTGATCAGGCTAAGCATTTAGAGGATATTGGTATAAAGACTTATCTGCATGTACCTTCACCACTGCTACTCGATTCCTTTATTGAAATGGGCTCGAGACGTTTCATTTTTGAGGGTAAAGAATGTGGTGGACACGTCGGTCCGCGATCAAGTTTCGTTCTATGGGACACCATGGTTGAGCGTTTGCTCGAAAATATGAGCTCGCGCGATGCCTCTTCTTACCATGTTATTTTTGCTGGTGGCATTCATGACGCTCGCTCGGCTGCTGCGGTTTCTGCTTTAGCAGCACCTTTAGCTGCGCGTGGTGCACGGATTGGTGTTTTGATGGGTACGGCTTATCTATTCACTCAAGAGGTTGTAAATTCTGGCGCCATTATCAAAAAATTTCAAGAAGCGGCCATTGACTGCGATCAAACAGTTTTGTTAGAAACCGGTCCTGGTCATGCAATTCGTTGTATTAATTCTCCTTATAAAAATAGTTTTAACCAAAAACGTCACAACCTTGCTAGTGCCGGCACCAGCAGAGAAGAGATTAGAGAAGAGTTGGAACTAATGAATCTTGGCCGTTTACGTTTGGCAAGCAAAGGACTGATTCGCAAAGACAGTTTGGCTGACTTAGATAACAGTTCTATTAATAGCAAAGACAAAGTCATCGCTGAGTTGAGAGAAGATACTAATGCTCAATCGAATTCTAAGCCAAACAATTTAGAACAAGCCTCAGAGCAAACACAATGGCAACATGGAATGTACATGATTGGACAAATAGCTAGTCTTCACAAAAAGACTATGACTATTAGTGAATTGCATGAAAACGTTTGCCAAAGAAGTATCGAGCTGATTAACTCTGTATCCGAAGGTATTGCCGCTTTAAACATCACACAAGAAAGGACATCAACCTATAAAGCAAATAGCAATAACAATGAACGAGAACCAATAGCTATTATTGGTATGTCTTGCTTATTACCAAAAGCAAAAGATGTTGAATCCTATTGGACTAATATTCTTAATAGAGTAGATGCCATCGAAGAAGTGCCGCTTTATCAGTGGGATTGGCGTAATTATTACGATCCAGATCCGCTAGCCCGGGATAAGATTTATTCTAAATGGGGTGGATTTCTAGAAGATATAGAATTTGATCCTACTAAATATGGCATTCCGCCAAGCAGTTTGAATTCAATCGATCCTATGCAGATCTTGTTGTTAGAAGTAACAGATGCTGCTTTAAAAGATGCTGGTTATGACAAGAAGCCTTTCCCACGCGACAAAACATCCGTGATTCTTGCTAATGCTGGTCATGGTCCTATCACTGCTTTCTATTCTTTACGTTCAATGCTTGGTTGGAAATTGGCACATCTTGACCCTGCCATTAAAGAAGAGCTTGAACAAGTGTTGCCTGAATGGACAGAGGATTCTTTCCCCGGTTATTTAGGTAATGTTACAGCCGGACGCGTAGCTAATAGATTTGATCTTGGTGGTGTGAACTTCTCAATTGATGCTGCTTGCGCTTCTTCTTTAGCAGCTTTGTATACTGCCGTGGCAGAGTTGCGAAATGGTAATAGCGATGTTGTTTTCCTAGCCTCGACTGATACTCATAACCAGCCGGGAGACTATTTAAGTTTTAGCAAAACTCATGCTTTCTCAGCTGATGGGCATTGCAAGACTTTCGACACCAGCGCTGATGGCATAGTCATAAGTGAAGGTATGGCTATGTTAGTGCTTAAGCGTCTAAGCAACGCCGAGCGTGATGGAGATAGAATTTACGCGGTGATAAAGGGCATAGGTGGTTCCAGTGATGGCCGTGACTTGAGCTTAACAGCCCCCCGTCCTGCCGGGCAGATCAAGGCGTTGAATAGAGCTTATGACGATGCGCAAGTCAATCCGAATACTGTAACTTTAATCGAAGCTCATGGAACTGGCACCGTAGCTGGTGACAAAGCAGAAGTTGAGGCTTTAAAGCAAGTTTTTGAACTTTCTAAGGCAGCTGAGCAATCCTGTGCTATTGGTTCAGTTAAAACAATGATTGGACACACGAAGGCAACTGCCGGTTTAGCGTCATTGATAAAAGTGGCTAAAGCGCTGCATCACAAAGTATTGCCCCCCACTATTGGTGTTAAGAATCCGAATCCCGCCTGTCATTTTGAACAGGGACCGTTCTATATAAATGCTGAGAGTCGTCCTTGGATATTGCCGGGAGGACAGAGCAATAGTTTGGATGTAAGAAGGGCGGGGGTGAGTGCTTTTGGTTTTGGTGGTACCAATTTTCATGTTGTGTTGGAAGAATATACTCCAACTTACGTTCAGCCTGATGATACGAAAGAAGATCCCATTTTGCCAGCCGAGCTATTTATATTTTCTGGAACGAGCACCACAGAAGTTTGTCGCGCCATAACTGCTTGTTCCGATAAAGCAAAAAAGCTCTTAGATAATGGTACAAGAGAAGGGCTTAATTTAGCGGCGTTAGCATACTGGCAATTTTTAAAAGATCCTGAGCACCAAGCTCAATTCGGTAGATCTTCCAATCGGGTTCGTTTGAACAACCTCGGACGATCTGAGCAACTTGCTGAGCATATAAAAGATTCTCAAAGCGAACAGCGAAAATACTGTCTTGCTATTGTCGCTTCTTCAATGACCGATCTCAATGACAAACTTACCCGTGCCAAAAATGATATTCAAGCTGCGAATAAAGAACAAATCAAGGATCCACGCGGCGTCTATTTTGAAACTAGCTCATTCAATGCGCCCAATAACAAAAGTAAATTAGCTTTTTTATTTCCCGGACAAGGTTCGCAATACCCTGGCATGCTTTCTCAATTAACTATTAGATTTGCCGAAGCAAGAGAAACTTTTACCCAAGCTAATAAACACTTAGGAAGTAACCTTCCTAAATCGCTATCTGATTATATATTTCCACCCCCCGTGTTTACAAAAGAAGAGGAAGCCAAATTAAAAGAAGCTTTGACTGATACACGCATAGCCCAACCAGCTATGGGGGCCGCTAATATGGCAGCATATTCGCTTTTAACATCATTTGCTGTTCAACCAGATATGGTGGCAGGACATAGTTATGGAGAATACGTTGCTCTCTGTGCAGCTGGCTATTACGATTTTGCCAGTTTGATGAATGTTTCTCAACAAAGAGGAGAAATATTAGCTCAGTCTGTTAATGGACAAATTTCTCGTGGTGCGATGGCTGCCGTTTCCTGCTCAGTTGATAAATTAAAGGAACACCTGACTGAACTCCCCACCGGCATCTCAATTGCTAATGTTAATAGCCCTGGACAAACAGTTATTGCTGGCCCTCTTTCTGAGGTTGAACAGTCTGTTTCTATATTGCAAGACAAAAACTTAATCGCTCGTATTATTCCTGTATCGCAAGCTTTTCATACTAAGTCTATGAAGCATGCCGCTGAGAAACTTGAAACTGTTTTGAATGAAATTGACCGTTTTGATGGCTCAATTGATGTATATTCTAATTTACAAGGACAAAAATACGATCGCTCATCGTCTAAGTTAGCTAGCAAGCTTAGTTCTCACACCACAGAGCCGGTTGATTTCGTCAGTCAAATTAAGAAGATGTATGGTGACGGCGCTCGTATCTTTCTAGAAGTTGGACCAGGAAATGTATTGACTAATTTAGCACAGTCAATTCTGGAAGGCTCAGATTCTACCTGCATAGCTCTCGATAGACCGGGTCGCGATGGGATCGTTAGCCTATTGCAAGCTTTAGCACAATTAGCAGTTTGTGGAATTAAGCTGGATTTCCAAAGACTCTATCAGTTTAGGTTGGCTGCCTTAAGGCAAGTTATCAATTATGAACCAGCAGCAAGCAATAAAAAGCTTATCTATTCTGTAAACAGTGTCACAATTCAACCGAAAGGAAAAGCAGCGGAAATGCAGGCTATTAAGTCACTACCTGCAGCCGTTAGCAAATCTTCTCCGTTGAATTATGCACCAAAAACAAATTTAGAACTAAATAACCTAAATAAGGGCTTTGGAAACTTGAAAATCGAAAATACACCGCAGCGTAATAACCCAGGCATTAATCAGACGCCTAACAGGAACAAGCCTAACGGCACTCAAACAGGCAATGGTCAAGTTGATAATATCATGTTGCAATTTCAACAAAGTATGCAGCAAATGGCCAATAGCTTTATGGAAACACAACAACGCGTCATGCTGGCGTATTTAGCTAATCAAAAAGGGGAAGGATATGCAAATAATCTTTCACCATCTGTTATGTCTTCTTTGACAGAAAAAGCTGATTTTTCAGTGGACAATATGGTTTTGCCTCCCGAAGCCACTACCGATGTTTCTGCTAATAATTTTGCAGCCAACACTGCCAATAATGGTGAAGCTCTAGCAGCAGTCCCCACAACTTCGACAGTAAGTCCAGAACCCGAATTGGACACAGAGCAATTAATCACTACTCTACTAGAAATAGTGGCCGACAGAACCGGGTATCCTGTTGATATGATCGATCCCAGTTTAGATCTTGAAGCTGATTTAGGTATAGATTCGATCAAAAGAGTTGAGATATTAAATAAATTCCGTCGCGTACTACCAGATGCTAAACAGAAACAATTGGAGTCAGGCATAGAGGAATTGGCCGGCGCCCGAACTCTGCAGGGTATTATTGATTGGTTACGGGCCAGTCACGACCATAACCCGGCTCTTGTTCAATCAGTGGGCGAAAACAATGGTTCTCACAAAGAACAAGCTTCCGCTCTTTATGTAAATGGCGAGGGTAGATCGCAAGGCAACGGCAAACACGACAACACTAAAGAAGGCTCTAATGGTCACCATAATGTGGTCAAGCGTGGTTTGGTAATGCCGGTTAGTCTTTCACCGCTAGCTTTCACTGATGCACAAATGACCGAGCGAGTTAATGCAAGTAAGAACGGTGCTGATCTGGTCCTAATCACTTGCGACAAGCTTGGTTTAGCTGATAGCTTAGCCAAACGTTTTGCTAGTCATGGATTTGTGCCGGTTGTATTGAAGCAATTAGAAAGCAAGACAGATACTAAAAAATCGACCAGTGCACATACAGACAGCAAGGTAATTCAACGCGAGATTGACTGGCAAGATTTCGCACAAGTTGAAGCATGCCTACTTGATTTACAGGCGAAGTACGGACAGGCAAGTATGTTATTCCACTTGCAATCTTTTGCCGAAGAAAAGGCAGAGTCAAATCGAGTCAGTGCTGTCGCCTTATTGCATTTACTTAAATGTTTTAGTCTCAATGCTACTAAAGTAGTCTCGGGTAATAAGCCTATATTTGTTTCTGCCACGAGCATGGGCGGAAAATTTGGTCATGATTTAGTTAACCCTAATCACTTCTCACCCACACAAGCAGCTATACCCGGACTAATCAAGGTAGCAGCCAAAGAAATGGCTGATCGCTCATATAAGACGATTGACTTTGATTTAAATAAAACTGGAGACGGACAAAAATTTTCTTCTCAGGATTTGCAAGATATTTCTCTTCAGCTTATAAAAGAAGTATTAGCCAACGACGATATTGTTGAAGTTGGTTATCGCGCTAATCAAAGATGGGGCTTAGAAATAACTGATGGCTCATTGAAAGTAGATTTTTCTCATCCACCATTGGATAAAAATTCTGTGGTTTTGATTACTGGTGGCGCTCGTGGTATCACTGCCGAGATTGCCACCCAGTTGGCTAAACACTACAAGCCCATACTTGTATTAGTGGGGCGTTCTCCCTTGCCTACAGGCTTGGAGGAGGGACGCTATTCTGGCATTAAAGGAATGCGCGAACTAAAGGCAAAAATTATCGAAGCGCTAAAAGAAGAAGGTAAGTCGGTCAATATACCCGAAGTCGAAATGCGATACCAAGCCCTGATTAAAGAGCGCGAGATTAGAGAAAATATAGCGCGTCTGCAGAACAGTGCTAATAAGGTTGAATACCATAGTTTGGATGTTCGCGATGCTAAGGCTCTAACTTCCCTTGTTGATCGTGTTTATAAGGATTATGGCAAAATCGATGCCGTGATTCATGGAGCTGGTGTGATAGAGGATGCTCTGATTAAAGACAAAGACAAAGAATCATTTACGCGCGTTTATGATACTAAGGTAAATAGTGCCTTAACTTTACTCGAAGCTCTTAAATTAGAATCTCTCCAGTACTTATTCTTCTTTTCGTCTGTGGTTGGCCGCACTGGTAATGCCGGACAGGTCGATTATGTGGCTGCTAATGAAGTATTAAACAAATTAGCACTTAGTGTAAGAGATAGAATGCCCAAAGGACGAGCCGCTGCTATTATGTGGGGACCTTGGAAAGGTGGTATGGCGCACCCAGAATTGGAAGATGTTTTTGCTCAATATGGCTGGGCAATGATTGATCTACAAAAGGGTTGTGAGGCATTTATCGATGAAATGTTTTGTTCCAATAAAAAAGAATCAGAAGTACTTCTAGTCGCAAGAGCAGAAAGCAAAAGCAAAATTAAAGGTTTGGGTGCAAGACTGGCCAACAGCGAAGTGATAACCCATTCTGCCGGAGACAAAGAATATATAGTAAATCTTGATACCCAGGTAGATACATTTTTGCTCGATCATGCTTTTGATGGTGTACCTGTTCTTCCTATGTCCTATGCGTTGGAATTGATGTGTGAAGCAGCTCAAGCTACCTACCATGATCTGCCATTGAGATCGATAGAACAATTTGATATTCCGGCGGGCATTCTCTTTGATGTTCCGAAAAAGAAAATATCTATAATAGTAAATGAAGAAGAAAGACAATCCGATACAGCTACGGCAATGGTGTCTATATTATCTGGTGCAAAACGCCGCGTTAATTTTAAGGCCCGTTTTTGCCTTGGCGAAAATACAAAATTGAACGCTAAAATAGTTGCGCCAACAAAAATACCGCTATTGGAACACGAAGCTTCTAATAGTAATGGTACCAACGGACACAACGGTAACAATGGTGTAAACGGTAACAACGGCAATGAAAGTCATGCCGGCAAGGAAATCGATTTAGGCAAATACGATTTGGGCGCTCCTATAACTTTGCCTGCAATTGCTGACATTTATAAGCAATGGTTATTCCATGGCAAGAGCTTTCATGGCATGAAAGAAATATATTCCGTGGGCGAAAAGGGTATTCTTGGACAAGTTTCAGGTTTAAGTCCAGAAAAATGTCTACACATGGATACAAACGGTAATTGGATTATTGATCCAGTAATGTTTGATTGCTCCATGCAATTAGGCGGAATTTGGGCTCGTAAAAGTCTCGACATAACCGCATTGCCAACTGGTTTTAGTCGCTTAAGCTTTTTTGCTCCTCTAACATTTGAGTCGGACGAACTTTGTTTTGTACATATAATTATTTCGCCAGAGAGCTCACAGAATGAATTGCGTTGTGACATGGCTATATATGGACCATCTGGTGATTTATACATATACGTTGAAAATTTATCGGGTGTCGGTAGCAAATCTCTGCATCGTCTTGCTAATCAAAATGCAACTATTGTTGAGGCAAGTATTTCTGGATGATAGACAATACAAATTCGTCTATAAAGCAGGAAAATAATTCCTGCAGCATAGCTATTACCGGTTTGTCTTACATTAGTTGTTATGGTCATGGCAAAGGTGATTTGAAGTCGTCTCTTATTCAAATAGCCAAAGAAGCTTTAGTCGATGACTCGGATATTGCAGAGAGCCCTTGCCTCATTATTGGCAATTGTGGCAACGCCAATTTAATTTCAGCTGAACAATTATTGCCTCTCCTTGGATTGACAGGAAGAGGTACTGATCAGCAAATTTCAAATCCTTTGCAAGGGTTAGACATGGCTATTAATCAGCTGCAATCTTCTGCTTGTAATATTGTTTTACTATTGCTTTGTGACTCAGTAGAAAATATACAAGAACCACAGAATTCCTACTATCTTTCTGCTTTTGTCTTGAGACCGCTTTCCAGAGCAATTGAAATTAATAAAAAAGTATATGCGTCAATTTCATTTTTGCTTAAAGCAAACACCGATGACCATTTACTTGAGTTAAAAGCAAAATACAAGGAAGCTCAAATCTCTACCTCGTCTATCAATTTATTTACTTTAAATTCAAAGTCCGAAAATGCAATAACCGCGCAAATAGCCCAATTATCTAAGTGGTTCGCCAAAGATACTAAAGGCATTGAAGTTGCAAGCAAAGCAAATGGAGATAATGTTTTTAGAGAGGATCCTTGGTGTTCTTTGCAAATTGGACTTAGAGATAAGAGTAATCATTCAGTTAATGGACTTACTTCCCTAGTGGAGACAATTATATCAATTCAGCAGAGAACATTTTTGCCCCTGCAACAGACAGACTTTATCGAACAGATAGATCTTAGACATTCTCCTTTCTATTTTAATTTTGCTATCCGTCCTTGGTTTCATCCTCAGATTCATTTGCACTTCAGGGCTATGAGTCCACAACCAACGTATAGTTCTTCGCATCGTCGGGCTGCTTTGCATATTACTGAAGAAGATGGACAAATCTATCATCTAGTGGCAGAAGAGTTTGAAGATGCGAACGAATTGAAACAACGTAATCTTCAACCCCATTGGCCAGCAGAACTATTCACTTTTTTTACAGAAAATCCTTATCAATTAATCGCTTACTTACAATCGATTGAAGCATTCGTATTTCGTACCAGTAACCAAATAAATTTAAAAGACTTAGCCTTCACTATTAATGCTAATACCTTTAAACTCGTAAACGAATCTCTTGCTCGAGCGAATCAGGTTGTTCAACAAAAGACTAGCGAATATATCAGAGCAGCTTTTGTATGCACAAGCATTGAAGAATTTCTCCCCAAAATTAAAAACATGATAGACACGTGCTTAGAAGGCAACTTTGCTCAGAGCAGCGATCTCGCTTACTTCGCAAGTAATGATATTTATTGGTGCAATAATTCATATATAGATGTGGGCAATGAAAAGAATAAATTGGCATTTATATTACCTGGGCTTGGTGCAGCATATCCTAATATGCTCGCCGAGCTTTGTTTACACTTTCCAGAGATAAGAGCAATTTTTGATTTTGTGGACTATTTATCTGTATCCGGTGGTAGTAAATTAAGGCCCAGTGATCGCATTTTTTGTCGCTTAGATCCACGTACAAACACATTTCGAGAAACACCGGGATCATTAGCTGTTATGGACTCAGCTGTTGTCACCGTACTTATGGCAGAATGGGCCATTTTTACTTTATTGCTTAATTTAGATATTGTGCCCGATATTTTATTAGGCTCTAGTACAGGCGAATTTGCTGCCTTGACTATGTCTGGAGCAGTAGATATTTTTAAAGCAGCACCGTTGTTCTATCACTTAAGCACGGGCATGGTACATGCTCTACCTCTTGACCAATTAATAAACTTAAGGTCCTTACGGGTAAACGATTCTTATGAAAAAATAGAAGTCGAGCTTGCCAACTATAAGAACAAAGTCTATCTGAGCGCTAACTTATCACCGCGACAGCTCATTCTTACTGGAGACAGAGAGTCTATAAACTTACTACTCAAGTCCTTTGAAAGTAGGCACATATCTGCAGATTTTTTACCCTTTGCTATACCTTATCATACATCTTTGGTAGCGGATGTGGTATCAGCAGACAATCCCGATATAGAAGCTCTGCAAATAAGTAATCCTCTTATAGAATCATGGTCTTGTTCTTTAGCTGCCCCTTATCCAAATAAGGCAGAGAAAATAAAAAAAATGACTACTGATTTATTCAGTAAGCCAATATTATTTCGGGAAAGTATTGAGACGTTGTACAAGAAAGGTGTAAGAACCTTTGTGGAAGTAGGTCCCAGAGGCAACTTGGCTCCTATAATAACTGAGACTCTGCAATCTCGGCCGCATGTCTCACTGGCTGCTAATCGTTCTGATGTATCAGCTATTACACAATTGCAAAATCTTCTGGCTGTATTGTTTGTCAACAATATTTATATGGATCTTAGTTATTTATTTGCCAGAAGGACACCCAAATTACTATCTCTTATGCAGGATCAATTTGAGCCTGCTTCAAGTAACCAATTGGCAGAGAATGTAATCCAACAGGTTTCAGGAAGTGAATTTCAGTCAGATATAGTTGCTATGACAAGATCCTTCCAAAAACAATTGCAAGAGTTGGAAGAGCAAGTAATGGCATATTTATTACCGGGCAAAATCGGCTTTGAAACAGGAAAAAGCGAACAGCAATACTTGAGCAATGAAATTTCTCTTACACAAATTTTTGCTAGTTTGGCTGAGAGTAAAGGTATAGTTTGTCGTAGACTTTTTGAAGAATGCTTGCCGAAAAATGAAGATGCTTTTACGTCTCTCGTTGATACTATTTTGACACCTTTAGAGCGAGAGAAACTGCAATCATTTAATCAACCTACTAAGCGTAGACAATGGTTTGCAGGACGAATAGCTGCTAAAGAAGCAGTCCGTTCTGTAATTGACAAGCTTACTGGTGTAAAAATAGCAAATACTGATATTGAAATTGATGTTTTGGATTCAGGTAAACCATATCTAGTAAGGATAGCTGCCACTGTGGCCGGTGCTAATAAACCAGTTATATCTATAACCCATAAAGAGGGTGAAATTATTGCTGTTGCTGCGGACAGTTCATTGTTTTCATCTATCGGTATTGATTTAGAATCAAAACTTTTAGATAATGATTTGGAAGATTTTATTCTCAGTTCCGCGGAGCGCAATTATATTCAAAACTTATCTGGACAAGAGCGAGCCATAGGCATAAAAAAAATCTGGTCAGCAAAAGAATCGGTCGCTAAGCTGTTAGGGCTCGGACTGCCCGAATGTCTTAGAAAACTATCCGTTGTCGATGTTGATCATAATAATGGGAGATATCGAATTTTAACAAATGAAGACGCTATTCAAAACGACATCAGTTCTTCTGCCAGAGCCGGTGAACACACAGCATATGTAACTTACTTGGAAAAAAAGATCTTATCTTTGGCTTTGGTTTAAATTAACGGTTTTCACACTGAAACCGAAGATAATCTACCACATCGGACGATCGACCGGACTTGAGCGGCTCTTGCTAAAATTGTTAGAGCTCCTCAATCTTTCCCTTTATCACTAGATAGATGCAGGAAAGCTTGCTTGTTCAGATGCATGATAGCTGCTTCGTACTAATGGTCCAGAAAAAACATTTTTGAATCCCATCTTCTTGCCTAATTTTGCATAATGCTCAAAAGTTTCTGGACGTATAAAGCTTTCTATCGGCAAATGATCTTTGGTTGGCTGAAGATACTGACCAATAGTAATAATGTCACAACCAACCTTTGCCCAACGGTTTAATACTTCTATAACTTCTTCTTCTGATTCACCTAGCCCTAACATCAAACCAGATTTAGTTGTGAAGCCTTTGTCTTTAGCAATTTTTAGCAATTCAAGACTACGTTCAAATGTAGCTTGCGGTCTCACTTGTTTATAGAGTCGTGGCACGGTTTCGATATTATGATTTACTACATCTGGCGAAGCTTGTAATACCGTATTTAGTGCTTGCCAATTGCCGCCAAAATCTGGAAGCAATACTTCCACCTTTATTGATTGGTTTAGGTCTTTTATTTCTGCAATTGTTTCAGCCCAAATGGACGCTCCACCGTCTGCCAATTCATCTCTATTAACAGAAGTAATAACTATATAATCAAGCCCCATTTTTTTTACCGCATCTGCTACTCGTTTTGGTTCGTCAAGATCCAGCTCATTTGGCTTGCCAGTCTGGACATTGCAAAAGCCACAACTGCGAGTGCAAATATTACCCAAAATCATAAAAGTGGCTGTACCAAAATTCCAGCATTCACCCCGGTTTGGGCAAGCTGCTGACTCACAGACCGTATGTAAATTATTCTCAGAAACGATTGTTTTTATGTCTTGATAACGTTTGCCGGTTGGCAGTTTTACTTTAAGCCAATTTGGTTTTTTATCGTTGAAATTTAATTGGGTATTTGTCATATCTAGCTTCAAGTTCTCATATTGCCTGGATTTTAATTGTTTATTCAATAGATATGTGATCGGTTTGATTGCTAATCAAAGACTTAATGCTCATTTAATCAAATTCAATAAGACCTGCTGTTTTGATGCGAACGTTGCTCCTAAAGCAATACAATGATAAAAGTAACTGTATAGATGCAACCCGGAATTGGATAAATAAATGCCAAGAACGCCAATTAAAATTTCAGCAGAGATTGATTATTTATCTATATTAGACGAACAGGGCCAAATTGATAAAAGTCTTGAGCCTAATCTTTCTGCCGAACAATTAAAAACTTTATACCACTATATGCTCTTAGGCAGACGTTTAGACGAGCGCATGCTCATTATGCAAAGGCAAGGACGATTATCTACTTTTGCTCAATGCACCGGTCACGAAGCAATTAGCTTAGGCGCTGCCTTTGCTATAAACAAGGCTGACTCTTTTGTACCGTATTATAGAGAATTGGCGGGCATGCTTTATCGTGGCTGGCCTATAGAGGAATTTTTGCTTTATTGGAATGGCTTTGAAGAAGGGGCCATGGTTCCTGCTGAGTTAAAAGATTTGCCCTTCTGTGTGCCCATCTCCTCCCAGCTCTTGCATGCTGTGGGGATGGGTATGGCCATTAATATTAAAAATGAACAAAAAGTTGTTGTTGTTTTCTTTGGCGATGGAGCGGCTTCAGAAGGCGATTGTCATGAGGCTTTAAATTTCGCTACTGTGTTCAATGTGCCAGTGATTTTTATGTGTGTGAACAATCAATATGCAATATCTGTTCCACTCAGTAAACAAATGAAAGCAAAAACCATTGTTCAAAGAGCCATAGCTTACGATATGCCAGGCATACAAGTGGACGGTAACGATATTTTGGCAGTTTATTCGGCTACCAAAGATGCCGTTACAAGAGCCCGAGAAGGTGGTGGACCTACTCTCATTGAAGCAGTTACTTATAGAGTGGCTCCGCATACAACGGCCGATGATCCTAAGCGCTATCGCTCTGATGAAGAAGTAGCTATTTGGCTAAAGCGCGAGCCATTAGTTCGATTTAGACAATATATGTACGACAAAAAAATTATTTTGAAGGGCGAAGAAGAAAAATTAGAAGAGCAGATTACTAACGATATCAAAGCCGCGGTCGAGAAAGCAGATCTACTTGCGAAAAGTCCTGATTTTAGCAATCCTTTGCATATATTTGACTATTCGTATGCCGAAATTCCTCCCTGTGTGCAAAGACAAAGACAAGAACTTGAAGATTATTTGCAATATAAGAAAGGCTCTTATAAAAAAGAGGAAAGCAAAAATGCCTGAAATGAATATGGCTAAGGCAATAAATTTGGCTCTCCATGAGGCAATGGCAAAGGATGAACGTGTTATTATCCTGGGACAAGATGTAGGTCGCGATGAAGGCGTGTTTCGTGTTACAGAAGGACTTTCGGCTAAGTATGGCGACAAGCGTGTTATAGATACTCCTCTAGCAGAATCTGGCATTATTGGTGCTGCTATTGGTATGGCAGTTTACGGATTGCGACCGGTCTGCGAAATACAATTTGCTGGTTTTGACTATTATGGTTACCAACAAATGGAAAGTCATGCGGCACGCTTACGCAATCGCACAAGAGGTAGGATCACTGTACCGTTGGTTATGCGTGCTCCTTATGGGGGTGGTATACGAGCTCCTGAGCATCATTCTGAAAGTAAGGAGGCGATTTATGCGCATACACCAGGATTAAAATTAGTGATACCTTCTGGTCCTCGCAATGCTAGAGCACTGCTTTTAGCGGCCATTGCTGATCCTGATCCTGTTATATATTACGAGCCAAAAGCGATTTATCGTCTCTTTCGAGAAGAAGTGCCAGAAAAAACTGAAATTATGCCTTTGGGTAAAGCAAATATTGCTCGCGTAGGCAAAGACATTACACTCATATCTTATGGTGCCAGCATGCAGGCTGCTTTGGGAGCAGCAGAAAATTTGGCCCAAGAAAATGTTGATTGTGAAATCATAGATTTACTTAGTCTTTCGCCATTAGATATTGATACTATAATTAATTCTATAAAAAAAACTGGGCGAGCAGTAGTCATTCATGAGGCTCCTCGTACCTGTGGTGTAGGAGCAGAAATAATTGCCCAAATTAATGAGCATGCACTCCTTTATTTGGAGGCGCCGATAAAACGCGTTACTGGATACGATACGCCTTTCCCTTATTTTTCGAAAGAACAGTATTATATACCTGATGCTGATAAAGTCGCTATGGCTTGTCGTTCTATTTTGGATATTGATGGAGCCGCTAATTAATGTCATTTGACTTTAAATTACCTGATCTTGGAGAAGGCATTCGCGAAGCGGAAGTCCTAGCAGTTAAAGTAACTGAAGGACAAGCAATATCCGAAGACCAAATTCTCTTTGAGGTGGAAACAGATAAAGCTGTAGTTGAGATTCCCTCTCCAGTAGCAGGCAAAGCTTTAGAGGTTCTGGTAAAACCAGGGCAAATTGTCGTGGTTGGAAACGTGATGATTTCTATTGAAGAGTCTGGACAAACCCAAACCGCGACTGCAGAAAATATTTCTGCCAAGGTTGAGAGAACTAATGAAAAATCAACAGACAAAGAGGCAAACTCTACTCCCCACAATGGACAAGCACTTGCTGAGGCACCGATTATAGCTACGCCTGCTACGAGACAATTGGCAAGAGAAATGAAAATCGATCTACACAAAGTTCCCGCTACAGGACCAGGCGGCAAAATATCCAAGGAAGATGTACTTGCCTATGCTGAAAGTTCAAAAAATAAACAAGTGCCTGCTACGCCTGGTATCGTCCATAGTGCTGCTATAGCAAATACGTTGCCAGATTTTGCAAAATTTGGTAAAATTGAGCGAGTTCCTATGCGCTCTTTGCGTCGCAAAACTGCTCAGTTAATGGCTTTAAGCTGGTCGAAGATACCGCATGTCACACATTGTGATGAAGCCAATATAACGGAACTAGAGATATTTAGAAATAGAGCTCAATATCAAGATCAAGTTAAAAAGCAGGGAGCAAAACTGACGTTGACTGTTTTTATCATGAAAGCGGTAGCTCTCGCCTTGCAGGAATTCCCTGAATTCAACACAAGTTTTGATGAACAATCAGAAGAAATAATTTTTAAACGATATTATAATTTGGGTATGGCTGTAGCCACAGAACGTGGCTTAGTAGTTCCTGTAATTAAATCTGTTGATAAAAAAAATATTTTTGAACTGGCAGTAGAGATTAGTGAAGTGGCTGAAAAAGCCCGGGCGGCAAAAAGTGAATTAAGCGAATTGCAAGGCGCTACTTTTACGGTCACGAACATTGGTGCTATTGGTGGTACCAGTGCTACTCCCATAATTCATTATCCAGAAGCAGCTATATTAGCAGTAATGAAAACAATAGAAAGAGCGATAAATAAGAATGGCAATTTAGAAAATGTTCTAATTGTGCCCTTATGTTTAGCTTTTGATCATCGCTTAGCTGATGGGGCCCAGGCAGCCAAATTTACTCGAACTATTATAAAAATGCTAGAAAATCCCAGATCTTTTGAAAAGTATTTAGGTGCTTAAGTTACTATAGTTTATAACGGATTTTCGTACCGAGGAGAGGTAATTTAAATGGTTGTTGGAGATGCTACTGAACAGATTGATCTAGCAGTAATTGGTGCTGGTCCAGGCGGTTATACAGCTGCGATAAGAGCAGGACAACTTGGTATTAAGACAATTTTGATTGATGCTCAAACTAGTTTAGGTGGCACTTGTTTGAATGAAGGCTGTATTCCTTCTAAAGCCCTCTTACACGCTGCAGAGGTAATCGAATTATCTAAAGAAGCGGCAGTTTTTGGTCTGCAATTTCAAAGCCCTCAAATTGATATAAATAAATTACGATCTTGGAAAGAAGGGGTCATCGATAAACTTAGTCAAGGCATTGTGGGTTTATGCAAAAGCAATCAAGTGCAAATAATAAATGGACAAGCTCGTTTTCTCAATGATCAAACAATATTGGTTAATCGCGAGCAGGGTGCTTTGCAAATAAAATTTAAGCATACCATTATTGCTACCGGTTCTAGCATTATAAAAATACCTGGTCTTTTTAAATCACCTAAAGATGCTGATAGTAAGCGTGTATTGGATTCTCGATCAGCCTTACAGTTGCCTGAAGTACCTGGCAGTTTGTTAATTGTAGGCGGCGGCTATATCGGGCTGGAATTAGGCACAGTTTATGCAGCTTTAGGTAGTGCGGTCTCTGTCGTTGAAATGACTGATGGACTTTTACCAGGTGTGGACCGCGATTTAGTTAAACCTTTAGCCAATCATTTAAGCTCTGCTTTTAAAAATATATCCTTAAATAGCAAAATAATGAATATTGAAGACACTGGTAATGGCATTACTTGTCAAATCCAAGATCAGCAAGGAGCTGTGCGCAACGAAAAATTTGATTATGTATTAGTTGCTGTTGGACGTAAGCCTAATACTGATGGTTTGGCTTTAGAGAATGCCATGATCGAAGTTAATAAAGCTGGATTTATTCAAGTAAATAATTTGTGTCAGACCAACAATAAAAGAATAATGGCTATAGGGGACGTTAGTGGCCAACCAATGCTAGCCCATCGAGCGATGCGCCAAGGAATAGTGGCAGCAGAAGTTATCGCTGGTTTGCCTTCCGCTTTTGATAATCAAGTAATTCCGGCAGTCGTTTATACAGAACCCGAAATAGCTTGGTGCGGAGTAACCGACATTGAAGTCAAAACTAATGGATTGAAGCTAGATGTTGCCAAATTTCCTTGGTCTGCTTCTGGTCGTGCTATGACACTGGCTAATACAAATGGTCTGACCAAGATTATTTATGATCCGCAGACTAATCTGATTAAGGGAGTAGGTATTGTGGGACCGCGCGCCGGAGATCTTATTGCCGAAGCGGTATTAGCAATTGAAGCTGGGCTTGTTCTTCAAGATTTGGCTAATACAATCCATCCTCACCCCAGTCTGTCCGAAACCATTGCCGAGGCGGCTATGGCTGCTATGCATAGGCAAACACGTAGGGTGAAGGTCTAGACATTTTTTGTATCATCCTCTAGCTCCACTACTATAGAAGCCGCGAGGTTCGAGCATGTGTTGAGTGTTGAAATTAATAGTTTCTTCTGTGCACGGTTTGTCTTTTCTTGATCTTTCTAGGGTTGAGATTTAATTATTGCGCGGACACTCAGCTGTGAATTATTTAGATAATGGGCATGCTTTCAACCGGATACAAGTCCTTTTCTCCATTCGGGAGTCTATCGACGTATAAAATGCCGTCTAAATGATCTAATTCATGTTGCAAAAGCATGGCGAAATTATCTGTTGCTTTGATTGTAATCGGACAGCCGTTTTCATCCAAAGCAGTTACTGTAACTGCCTTATAACGAGAGACATTTCCTCGCACATCAAAAAAGCTCAAGCAGCCTTCTCGAATTGGTATTTGATCTGATGAAAAGTCTGTCATGGTTGGATTAATGAGAACTTGCGTTATTCCATTAAATTGCACGATATTGATTCTTACTAGATGCCCAATTTGTGAAGCTGCTATACCGTGGCCTCTTTTGAATTCATACAATCCAGCGATATGGGTAAGTGTATCTTTCATATCTAAAATGATCGGCCGCACTTTTTCAATATCCGTAACAGGTTGACACATTTGCGCTAATAGGGGATTTCCTCGTTTCAATACCGGCTTTTGCATTTTTTCCTCTCTTGACAGTAGAGCTGTCATACCTTGCAACTTAATTCAGCCTGAGCCAACCTCTTGGCTTGCTCTCTGGCTCAACGCCAAAATTAACACTAAACTTATCAATAAGCCACGGGTGCCGAATTAATGAGACAATGCTTGAAGACGTGGATAGCAACTTAAAGTGATTGCTTCGAAATAAAGCAGGGATAAAATTTATCTGCCGCATTTCCTGCTTAGTTGTCTTGGTGAACGGGCATAAAAATTTGGGGCAATAATTTATACAATAGTAGTCTAGGGTTTATATTGACCCTTATCAATTCGAGTTATCATGGCTGAAGAAACAAAGCAAGATTTAGAAGAAATTGGTACAGCTGCTCATCTGATGATGGAGGCAGTGGATCAAGCCAGCCAGGACCTAGAAACAACAGTTAAATCATCTGCTGACTATTTACAGACTTTTAATCAGACTTTAGCCCAGAACTTTGCCCAGCAATTAACCAGGATGTTAGAAAACTCGGCGAGAGCAACTGACAAGGGTGTTGAGGAATTGCAGGCGCGCAAAGAGGATTTCGTCGAACGCCTGATGGAATTGGAGCAAACAGAAATTGAGACTCTAGTCGGAGTCGGTAAGGATGTTAGGCAAGAGATAGATTCCTCCGTACGTAAAGCATTAGCATCTATATCGCAACTCGTGGAAGAGCAAGTTGATGCTCTACTCCCGATTGCTCTGGATCAGCATGAAAACTTCTCTAACTTAATTGATAAAGAATCGGGCGATTTAAGGAAGGTAGCAGAAGAAGGCATAATTAGCATCTCTGGCAAAGAAAATACTTCAATTAAGTGGCTATTGCAACGTGTGCAAGAATTTGAAGACACTTCTGCCCAAATTCTTGAAGAAAAAGACCAAGACCTCTTGGAAAAAATGCAAACGGACACCGAGCAATTAGCAGGCAAGGTTAAACAAGTAAAATTGGCTCTAGATAAAGATTTTGAAAATGACAGAGAGGAATTAGATAAAAAAGTTGAAGTAGACACTGACTGGATTGGTTCGGCGGGACAAAATACAATTAAACGTCTCAGCGATGAAGTAGATAGTTGGCAGACAGAAATGACACAATTAGCCGCTGACTTTAAAGAACTGCTTAGTGCTGATAGAGATTCTTTTGACCAAATCCATAAAACTAAGATCGAACGCCAAGTTGACGAAGTAAAAGGCGAAATCAAAACTATTGGCGAAGAAGCTCAAGGGCGACTTTCTGCCAGTCATAAGCTTTTTCAAGGTTCACTGAGAAGATTGGAGAAAAAGTATTATGAACGTCTGGAAAGATTATTGCAACAGTTCGAAGCAGCCATTGCTCAAGAAACAAGAGTTAGAGTAAGACCAGATTTACCAATAGAAACGCGCCGAGAATTGAAAGAATTATTAAATACCCGACTTAAAGCCCGTGGCTTGGAAATAGTAAAAGCCTTTAAGCGTCAGGTTGAGCTTTTTGATTTAGAGCACGCTCGTTTTGTTGCTGGATGCGGTGAACGCATTGAGACGGTGCATGGAGCCTCGAAAGATTCACTTGAACAGCAGCTAAAAGCAATGAATGCCGAAATAGAGAGAATGCTGAGAGGGTTTAAGGTCGAACTTTCACAACTTAATTTGCAATTGCCCCAAATTAAAGATGCTGGACATGCAGCTGCTCTAGCTGTTTTGGCTTATAAACGCGCACGTTTTTCATTCGGAACAGACTAGGAGATTCAAAGGCATGACTTTTGCCAAGAAAGACTTTAAAAATATATATGAGTCAGGTATCAAAGCACTGGCTGACATTGAATTGCAAGCAATTGAAAAAGCTCAAGATAAAAAAAATGAACACAGTCAAGAACAGAAAGAAGGATCGCAGCAATCTCTCGAACATTTGGAAAAAAAATCGGAGCTTCTCCAAGTTGAGCTTAAGCAATCGATAAACGAGAGTCTAAAGAAATTGCAAGATACTCTTGCGGTGGAAAATGCTCAAAGCGAAGCATTTCTTGCCAGTCTAATGAGTGAGTTAAAAACCCTTACTGCCCAGATGAAAGTCAAATTGAGCGCACTTAAACACTCTCATCACGAAAATGTAGACTTTGCCAGAACGGTCGCTGCTGAGCATTATCTTACTAATACCGAGGAAATGAGTTTTAGACTTGAACACGCTTTATCTAATGCCATACAAAATATGGGAGCTAAGGCAAAGGGCAATTTTCAGAGTTTGCAATCCAATCTGGAACACAAGCTAGCTGATATCCAAGACAATATAAACGAAGTGACAAAGTCAAATTTCGTTTCTTTAAAAGATGAAGCTGACACCATTGCTGACCACTCATCATCGTTGTTAAAAACATTCTTTGTTGATTCTCAAAACAAATTAAGTCAACTAGAGACTTCAGCTCGACAAGCAAGTAACGAAGTTGAATCTTCATCGGCTTCTTTGCTAGAAGACATTTCTAACCACGCTAGTCTTATTGAAAAGGAAATCAACGGTACTTATGAGAACGTAACTACGGCCCACTTCCAAAATGCTGATAATCGACTAAGTAAATTTGCTGATGAGCTAAGTGCCTTACACGACACGACCACTGAGAAATTAATTACAATAACGGATGAACTTTCAGATGATTTACTTGACCGCTCTAAGCAAGTCCAAGATGGTTTGCGTAACCGTTGTGATGATGTGGTTAATCGTCTCGAAAATTTATTTGGCTCTTTTCAAACAAAACTGAACGATCGATTGCAATTTAGCCTTGGACAAAAACAAGCACTAGAAAGCGATAAAAATAGAATATTAGTTGCTGTGCAAAATGAAATGATGTCAATCCAAAGGGCTTTTGGTAAAAAGATTGCTGGCATGTTGGATCAATCTAAAGTGGAATTGATCGATTTAACAAAATCAGTAGAAGAACAAATGCTCACCACTACAGAATCCTTAGGTGAAAAAATGAGCAAGAGTGCTAGTTCGATTCAGCGGCAAATTGAAAATGAAGTTACTAAGTTTTTGCAGGACATCTCTACCGTTCGCCGTGCTGCCACAGACGAGATCTCTGTCGCTGCAAAAGGTAATATTTCTTTTTCGCCGGACTCGCAGACCAATTCAAATATTGAAGAAAAAGCCGAGTCTGTTAAAGAAAAGGATAAGCCAGCTAGAGAAAAAGCCGAGCCTGTTAAACAAAAAGTTAAGCCGCCGCAAATCTTGGAAGCGGAAGAAGGGATAGCCTCAGCGGCTGCTTTGCCATTAGAATACGACCGTTTGTCTTCAGAAGAGAACCAAATAATAGAAGAAAATGAAGAATCGAGTTTGAGCGAAGATAAAGCAAGACGCAATCGCAAACGCAAGGACAGTCAAGAATGAATTCAATTCTCCGTCAAAGCCATATTCGAGCAATTGATTTACGCGACTTCTTGCGTAGTTATGATTCCTCCAATACAACAGCAGTTTCAGTTTGGGCAAAAACTGCTTGCGCGGGATTTGAGCCTGGTTCCCTGGTCTTCATTGTTGAACCTGTTACTTTGCCTTTTGGCCTAATATCATTTGTTCGTAAAGACGAAGAAGACAATTTCCGTGTCACAGACTTTGCTGTGATTGTTCGTATAGAAAATAACAAAGCAATGGCTATCAGTTTGACTAATAATACTTACGAATTGCGTTTTCTCGAATCTCTGTTGGAAGAAAAAGCAAAAAAAGCGATTATTGATCGCAAAAGATTCGGTTTTATTGCTGCTAAACCTGCTGTACCTCTTCCGCTAACTAAGTTTCAAGAGTTAGAACGTTTATCTAATGGTTACGCCAAGGGTGGATCTAGACGAACCTTTATGAATGCTAATCCTAAAGAAGAGCCTGCTTTAGCGCTTCTTGCTGCCTGCGGTGTTCATCTAAACTTCACCATTGTAAATAAACAACCGATAGATATCGGTTCGATTTGTTTCTCGCTTTTTAATAATGATACTAAGCAGCCTGATAATAATCGGTCACAACTAAGAGATAATTTCATTCCGATATCTAGTGATTTTTCAGAAATCAAAGTAATTCCCGCTTCTGTTGGCGAGTTTGATGCTGCCCAAGGCAAACATATCGATTTGTTATTTGAAAAACCAGCCGGGTCAAAGGCGGAGACCGGACAGAACACTACCGGCTTCAATCTATTGCAAAGTTGGGGAGACTTAGGTGAGCGACGCGGTCTTGCAGGTACTGATTCATTATTTGAGCACGTTGCTAAAGAGCTTCCTAAGGGGGAAAGACTGTGGAGAGAAAGCAATAGTTCAACGGAAGAAGCACAAAAAATTGAGCAGGAGGAGCTTCTTAAAAATGAGTCGTCTTCGCAAGAAGGGTTAGCGATGCAAGAAAATTTGTCCCATGATCCGAACGAAATACTTTCAAACAAACAGGACTCGTCTGCTGATAGGGACAATAAAACTGAGACTAAAGATCCTCGTAATGTCGATAAACAGTCAATGATGACTTCTTCCACCCCTGACGACGTTTATAAGCATCTATCTGAAGCTATAACAGACCTCTTAGTTCCTCAACCGCAGACTGAAATTGTTGATAAGAAGAGCTTGACTGAATCTACAAATGTTGGTTCTCAGAATATTAAGGTAAAAAAAGAGATTAAATGGCCAGCAACAAGATCTTTTGATAAATTACCCGCGTCCGCAAGCCCCATTATTTCTCAACCTGAGCTTCCTTTGGTAACAACGACCGCTTCTGACTCTGAAGAAAGTGTTCCTGTAGCTTTGAACCTTTCTGAATCTTCTGACCTGTCTATTTCTACTTCGCCGAAATCGATGGAGTACGAAGTAATTGATCAACCGATCTTAACTGACGATGAATCATCTATTTCTTTGATCGAGTCAGAAAACTCTGATATTGAAACAGAAGACAAAGTAGCGATTTTCTCTTCAGCCGATATGATGCCATCCAAACTGGATGATTTCCAAGAACCCAAAGTTGTTATGAACGAAATGGCTTCCTTAACAAGCAAGCTAGAATCACAAGTGGCAAGAGCGGCAAAAAAACTAGCCGCTAAAGCTAGTGAAATTGAAAAGCGCCTAAATACTAATCTAGATGCCCTGATGCATTTAATCCACCAAGAAGATAAAGACGGTTATGCCGAATTGGTTGTGCGCATCGATCTACTTTCTAAGCAGTTTGAATCTCTATTCGATACTTTAAAAACTGAACTGGCTGAAAAGGCAGCCAATAGTCGTCAGCAGATAAAGTCTAAACTTAGTGATTATCAAGCAAAAATCCATAAGACCGAAAATGGGCAACGTGATAATCTCATGCAGGAATTTAAACAAAGCAAAGCGCAATTCGGTCAATTAGTTGCAGATCAGGAAAGTGAACTGAATAAATTAGTCGATCTACAAACGGAGCTTCTAAATGAGCGGATAGCGTTGGTTGATCAAGTACTTGAAGATGCTTCTGCGAATCTAGGTGTGCAGTTGGATAATTATTTCAACGGCTTTAAAGGGCGCATTGATGACAAAGTATTGACATTATTAAAAGCTTTTGATCACCATCTTGATATTTTGAACAAAGATATTGAACGTTTGCATGTCGAAGGAACAGAACAATTAAGCCTAGCCAAAAAAGAGTTTTTCAGTAAATTGGATCGTTTAATTCAAATTACTGAGATTGCTCTTTCGCGTCAAGTTCGTAAAGCCCAAACCGAATCATTCTTGCCTAGATTGAAAGAGCGCAAACAAATCATTGAGGCCATGATGCACGAGATGTCGCAGACATTTGCCGAGCATTCGTTTTCGCAAGCCAAAGCACAGTCAGAGGGAGCGGAACATAGTCTTGTCCTAGCCAGGCAGCAACTCAAAGAATTGGTGGACGAGCGCTTGTCCAAATTAGATGTGGTAGGACGCAATCAACAAACTGGACTTGAAGAAATATTTAAATCTGCAGCTGATCCACTTGAACAAAATACGGCTGCCGTAGTGCAACTTCTTAAACAGGCCGAGCAAGAAGTTAATGAATGTGAGGCAGTGTGTACTAAATTAGCTCAATCCTATAATTTAGATGGCGACCCTAAATTAACTTCATTACGCCAAGGTGTGTATGGGAAGGTTGATTCACTCAAAGCCGAATTAAAAAGCAATTTAGAATCTGTATTAGACAATAGCTGTCAAAAATTGGAAGACACCACCAAAAATTATCACGTTAGGCTCAATACCAAACGCGCTGAACTGGTGCAACAAGTGCGTTCTGCTTCGGATCAAGGGTTGCAGAGCATAAGACAAGCAATTCATGATGCTTTTCACACTGTGCAATCTGAGCGCGAGAAACACATGGAATAAAGACACTAGTAAAGTAGTGCATTAATTATCTTCTTTATAGTTTAATATTGTTGATTTAGCGGGCATACTGAAGGCAAAGACTTTCTAAGTAATAAGTTAATCTCTTCCCTCTTCCCCCAAAGGTGCTATTCTGGATAGCTTTGCATATCATTTTCAGACGCCACTTGATCTGGCGCAATTTGTTGCCGATCAAGAAGGGGTGGACTTTGACTCCCAGTCAGGGGATGTATTCCTTTATCATGGCACTAATTGTTATCGTCGGTGGGAAATTAAGCGCTGCGGCGTAATTGAGCCTGGTAGAAGCAATTATAGTTTTTTCTGTAGCAAAGCAAACATTGCCTTGAAATATGCTCGAGCTGCCTGCTTACGCGATATGGCTAATCATAGCGCCAACTCATTAATATGCGAACCAATTGTTTTAAAAGTACGCTTTAATAAACGCACCTGGCTGCAGGTCGACTTTTGGCAGCCCGATAATCCTGGAAACGCTGAAGAAAAGAGCAATCTTTCTTTAGCTATTTTAGGATCTATATCTGCCGAGTTAATTACTAACGTAATGCATTGTAATCATGGGCGACGACTAAGTTCTGGAGTAGCAAGTCCATTAACAAACGAAGCTTTGTTCAAGAGCTTACAGCGCTTGCGCGAAAAGTTGATTAAAAGACGCGCTGATGCCTGGGTATTAAAACAAATAGGTGGCCTTAGTCAAAATATTACTGTGCAATTAGCCGGTGGGGATGTACCAGAGCTGACTTTTGCTGACAATTTAAGAAGGCTCAGGCAGGTAAGTACCCAGGTAGGCGTTTAATCTTTAGACTCTATAGTTTTTGCTGTTATATTGAGCTGTTTCCATAGAAATTGACTCAAAAACCACTTCTTTTGATGGCATTGTCAGATTATTAACTGCCAAATCATTGATTTTCTCAGTTAGACTTTTTAATGAGAATTTTGGCGGTCTAATGATTGTTTTGGCCAATCCCAATTTTTCCAGAAGCCAAATTGTATACCAAGTAATATCTAATTCAAACCAGGCAAAACCATGACGTGCTGCTTTGGGTACTGCATGATGATTATTATGCCAACCTTCGCCTAAAGCAAGCAAACCCACCCACCAGACATTGCGGCTTAAATCTCTTGTGTCATAGCGTCTATAGCCCTGACTTCTCATATGGCAAAAGACATTAACAAATTGCGTGCTCCAGAAAGTTGTCAGAGTAGCTGCCACATTTGCTAACAGCGGGATAAATCCAAAGGTGCAACAAATCAACACTCTAAAAATCGTGCATGAGGCAAGGCACATTAATGCTTGGATGCCATCGTGTTTTGTTCCCAGCATAGTTAGAAATTTGTCCGACATTAAATCTGAAGCTTGTGCATGAAGCTCTTCATTACTTTGTATATCGGTTGTTTCAAACATCCACTGATATAAAGCATGCTTAAAGCCGCCTTCTGGTGAATGCGGATCACCTTCTATGTCCGATTTTTGGTGATGTAGGCGATGTATGCCAACCCAGGGAATGGGTGCGCCCATAAATCCTAGATAACCACCAGAAACAATAAAATATTTTAGCCAAGTCGGCACTTTTAAGGATTTGTGGGTTAAAAGGCGGTGATAACCTAGTGTGGTACCCAAGCCGTGATATAGATAAAAAACTGCAAACCAGACAATAAAAGTAGTTGTAGCCCCAACAATAGGATTATGAAATATACTCACGCCCAAGGATCCTCTAACAATCTAATTATTTATAGCACGCTAGCTTTACTAATTATCACAGCTTTCTTTAGTTTTCACTATCTACAACTTGCATTGTATCTATGATAATTGAGTCTTCTTTGCGTCCAGTCAGTATAATACTTGATTACCTGCAGGCTGATAGGCTCAGGAATATAATTATTGAGAAGAATATTTAATTTACCAAGATGCCATCAACCAAAGAGAAAAAAATTGTTATCAAAGCCATTAACGATATGGGGCGCCGTGTTTCAGCTGCAGATATAGCAACAAAAACGGGATTGCCAGTTTCTATCACTACACAGACCTTAAACCAAATAGCAGAAGAAGCATCTGGTCATTTACAAGTAAGCGAAGCGGGTGATATAGCTTATCGTTTTCCTTTAGGCTACCAAACTGCCTATATCTCGCGTGGTATTAAACGCTTTATTGAGCAAGTTAATAATAAGCTATTTGAAGTTGGATTCTTTTTATTACGTATTTCATTTGGCGTCATGCTTATTTTGTCCTTAGTAACTATTGTTTTATTGTTTTTCCTTATTTTATCGGCTATGTCGCGAGGACGAGATAATGACAATAGTGATGGGTTCAATATTGACTTAGATTTTTTTGACTGGATGATTTTACGTGATTTAATCTATTGGCAAATAAGCTATCCAGATTACAACGGTCCCAGAGACGCCGGAATTAAAAATAAATCGGACAAAACCAACTTTCTTTATAATTGCTTTTCATTTCTTTTTGGCGATGGCAATCCTAACGCAAATCTGGAGGAGCGCCGCTGGCATGCGATTGGCCAATTGATAAGACAGCAGAAAGAGGTTGTTACGGTGGAACAGCTGGCACCATACACTGGTGAAGATCCCAATAATGAGGATAAAATGTTGCCTGTCTTGGTTCGCTTTGATGGTAGACCAACTGTTACTGATTCGGGCAATATTGTTTATCTCTTCCCTGCTCTCCAAGCGACAGCTTTAAGGCAAAATTTTGAGGAATTACCTTCACGTCAAACAGTTCTTCCTTGGCGAGAGGAATTACCTTCATATTTACAAATTTTCCCATGGCGATTTTCTCAAGTAGATGGCGGTTCACTTGTTTGGGTAATGGCTTTAGCTGCAATTAACTTTATTGCTAGCTGGTTTATATATTTTCAAGCAGTAAATCTTTTGCCCTCTCTTACACCACTTTTATTAGCATTAGTTATTTATGGCAGTCTTTTTATAGGTATTCCCCTCATACGTTATATTGTGATTCAGAGCCTAAACAAGAGAATCGAAGAGGGAAATACGCGCAGAAAACAATATGCAGATAAATTAGCAAAGCCTAATGCTGAATTAAACAAAAAATTGAGCGAGGCGAAAGACATGACATTAGACAGTCGCCAAATAAAATCGGATAACCTTGTTTATGACACGCAAAAGGGCATTCTTGAACAGGAATTTCATTCTTCTAGTAATTCATAAATGAAGACACACCGGTATTACCAGGATAATTAGGCGTTGTGCCATAAGGTACTGTTTGTACTGGCACTGTTTGCACCGGCACTGGAATTGTTTGCACTGGAGCAGCATAACCGTATGGCATACCCATACCGTAGCCCCCCATACCGTAACCCCCCATGCCCATCATATTCCCCATACCCATCATGTTCCCCATACCCATCATGCCGTAGGGCATGGTCATTGCAGCCATGGGCGAACTTGATAATGCTCTGCTATACATAAACATGTTAACCATCGGAGTGGCAACCCTGGCTGCAGTTAAGGCGGTATTGGTCATGCTGCCTATCACTTGTGATAATCCGCCGCTCTTTTTTTGAACCTGACCTTGTTGCGGCTGTGCTTGAGTCTGCCAGGTTTGAGGAATTTGACTGCTCTGACCATTATTTTGGTTATTCTGGACCATTTGATTTAAGTTAGTCTGACTAGCTTGCCCAGAATAATAGTCGGTTTGGTTATTTGAATTATTTGCAGTAGCCTGAAAAGCGCTTTGTGGCTGCTGCCAAGCTGATTGGCCAACATTGTTGCTGTTTTGATTTAATCCTGGTGTTTGCAATTCGCTTTGCCCAGAATACTGTCCCTGACTATAATTGTTTGTAGGATTTTGCCATGAGCTTTGACCTAGATTTTGTCCGCCGGACTGTCCATAAGACTGGCTTGATCCTGTAGAAGAACTAGATTGGCTTAAACCAGGCGTTTGCCAGCCTTGGTTTGAGTTTGTAGTCTGATTTTGCCAATCTGACTGACCTGTAGGTTGGCTATTGGAGGGAGATTGACTATTATTTGGCGTTTGCCAATCACTTTGTCCCAATTCTTGGCTAAATACTGGTAATTGCCCTGCTAGATTAACAACCACAAGCAAATTGAATAATTTAGCGCTGAAATGATATTTTGACACTTTCTATCGTAGAGTTGGGATTAACCCCCTAATAATACTGCTAAATAATGCTGTTTAACAATGCTTATTTAATACAATTCGAGCATTACTGCACTTTCTAAAATAGCAGTGTCACTGCCAGGAATTGGACTTAAGTCACCCGTAATTTTATAAAAACCCCAGGCTGGGCGTGGGAAGCCGAGCAGCCCCCTGCGGCTGACCAACACACCTTGAATAGGCTCTAAGGCAATGAAATCATTGTGGAACATTGTTCCGGCTCTAGGTGACGGGTTGTGCACAATTAGCATATTTTTAGCCGGTTTATCATCTTTATCCACCCCATAACCGACCAGGGTTATCCAGTGTCCTCCAACCCTTACATAAGTTCCACTTTCGGGTTTATGCTGATACCAACCTACATTAAGCCAAACGCCTGATTTGCCAGTGATCCCTTGTTTTAGCAAGGGTAAACGAGGGTTGCGCACTCCTATATCAAATTCAGGTAAATTAGCGCGGAAACCCTGATAAGACAATTGTTTGATTGAATACCCTTGCTTTTGAACATATTTTTTTATTCCTAAAAGCACGTTGTCTACATAGGTTCCTTCATCAGCGTGTGTATTCATGAATTCTGGTGAACTTAAAATTTTTGCCAAAGCTATTTGTCTATTTAACATGTCAGTTTGGTTATTCGCTTGGGACACGCTTTTGCTGCTGTCTGGCAATAACTTAGGATAGCCATGATCGCTTAACCAAACGAACGAATTTGATACTGCAACTGGTGCGCAATAGTTAGTGCCATTTTCGGCAAATTGTCCGCGGGGATCAGTTTGGGTTAAATCGGGGGTGGAAGATACCTTGTCCAAATACATAGCAGGTTGTGCCAAAGAGCAAGGAATACCTAGATTGACTACACAGAACAAAAAAATGATTTTACGATTATAGGATTTGGCGAAGAATCTTATCATTGCGACCTTGATGCTTATTATATTATGATTACTATAACGTAAGAATTTATTGCCAGTTCTGCCAAATTAGGCTAATTGAGAAACAGAGTAATTAATGTCTAGTGAGATCACACCAGCAAAGGAAATTAGCAAAGATAAGTCAGCTCCCATTTCCCGACTTTTAATGAGCGCACCAGACTATTTTGCCGTTACTTATGAAATTAATCAATGGATGGAACCACAAAAATGGAGCGATAATTCTAGTCAGTTTAAGCAAATCGCCAGCCAGCAATGGCAATATCTGTATCAAACTTTTCAATCTTTAGGCATTGCTGTTAATCTGATTAAGCAAGAGTCCGGGGTGCCAGACATGGTCTTTACGGCTAATGCTGCCATTATTTTGGATGGACGAACACTTTTAGCGCGCTTTCATTATAAAGAAAGACAGCCAGAGGAGAAATACTTTGCTCAGTATTTCCACAAGGCAAAAAAACAAGGATTGGTAAAAACTGTCCAGGAATTGCCGACCGGACTTTTCCAAGAAGGAGCTGGTGATTGTATATGGGACAATTATCGTCAACTCTTCTGGTCTGGTTATGGGCCGCGCTCTAGTAAAGAAGCGAGTGTGTATATACAAGAGTATTATGGAAGAGAAGTTGTGGCTTTAGAATTATTGTCCTCTCGCTTTTATCATCTTGATCTGAGTCTTAGCCCTCTTAAATATGGTGACATAATTTATTACCCTGATGCTTTTTCTGAGCAGTCGCAAAAACTTATTAAAGAGCGTGTATATGCGGACAAGTTGATAGCGCTCGATAAAGAAGATGCATTCAATTTCGTTTGTAACCTTGTGAATATTGACGACAAAATAGTTCTCTGGCAATGTTCCGATAAGCTCAAAAATATATTGCAAGAAAGAGGTTATTCAATAATTGCAGTGCCAGTGGATAAATTTGGTTTAGCGGGGGGCTCGGTCTGCTGCTTGACCCTAAGGCTTGATTTGCAGTCCAAAGGCTAATTGTGAAAAATATTTGTATTGCCAAAGCATATTCGTTTGTTATAATACCAGCACTCATTGAAGAGGATAGACCCCTCGGAGAGATTTGGCTGAACCGGAAGTTCTAAGTAAGTCTATAAAAATATCGCACTTATCAAGAACAGGCCTTATTAAGTCGAAGCGTAATTGCTACGATACAGTAATAAATAAGAGCTACATGAGTAGAAGCTGGATGGCACCGCCATTTTTATGGTTCCAGCATTTGAGATAACAAATGCTTAGGAATAATCATGACTATGGAAAAGCGTGTCCGAGTACTCATTAATACCCTTAAACCATCGACTAGCGAGACAATACTTATTCGCGGTTGGATTTATCGATTACGCGAATTAGCGCGCACTACCTTTATTGTTTTAAAGGACTGTACTGGGGAAATACAGTGCGTTGCCGATACATCGGCTTGGCGGCATCTCAATCTCAAGCTGGAAATGCCGGTTGAAATTATCGGTCAAATTAAAAACGAACCCCGGTCCCCTTCCGGATTGGAATTAGAGCTCAAAGACATTACCGCGCTCAACGAAGTGAGCCTTACTTTACCTTTTAATTCCTCCTCAAATATTAGTGAAGTAGGTATAGACACCTTACTTACTTACCGTGCGCTTTCTTTGCGGAACGAACAAGTAGGCGACATTTTTAAAATACAGGCTGCCATTTTGCAATATTTGCGGCAATTTTTGCAAGAGCGGCATTTTACTGAAATAATTACTTCTAAAATTGTTTCCAGTGGCACCGAGGGCGGTACTAGTCTTTTTGCCATTAAGTATTTTGAGCGCTCGGCTTATCTTGCTCAAAGCCCTCAGTTCTACAAAGAGCATGGTGTAGCCGGCTTAGAAAGAGTATTTGAAACCGGACATGTTTATCGAGCAGAACCGCATGCTAGTAGTCGTCATCTTACTGAATACTGTTCATTAGATTTAGAGATGGGATTTATAGACGGTCCTGAAGAAGTTATTCAATTAGAACGTGAGCTTTTAACTTTTATTTTTGAGCAGATAAACGAAAATTATGTGGCTCTACTGAAGAGACATAACAGAGAACCCCTGCCTTCTATGTTAACAGTGCCAATATGGGAATTTGCTGATTGCTTGCAAAAACTGAAAGATAATTTCGGCAGAGACGATCTCATTGACGATTTGGATCCCCTTGCCGAGCGTCAATTATGTGAAATTGCCAAAAAAGAAACTAATATAGCCGCCGTTTTTGTTATTGGCTTTCCACTATCCGGCAGACCTTTTTATACTCATCCAAGAGGAGATAGAGGTGCTGCTGAAAGCTTTGACTTACTTTTTGAAGGACTAGAAATCACCACCGGTGGACAGCGCCTTCATCGTCGCAGCGATCTTGAAAATGCACTCGAAAAACGTTCCATCAACCCAGAATCTTTCGAAGATCATTTACGTATGTTCGAAATTGGTATGCCTCCACATGGTGGCTTAGCAATCGGCTTGGAAAGACTGACTGCTCAGATTCTGCATCTCAGTAATGTCAGACAAGCTACGTTATACCCGCGTGATCGCTATAGAATTTCACCCTAGAGCAAAATTGATATAACCTCTTTAGACTAACCTCTCGAATTTTGCCTCTCCGTAATGTCAGGCAGCCCTCTCTTCCAGATTATGTACGTTACGAAGCACTCCTTAATATTAGTTTGGGTATAATCTTGGGATGAAGAAAATCCTGGTCAAAATTTTACGCATTGGCATAGTGATTGTACTTCTAGGGACTTGTCTCCTTATTTCTCTACGCTTGATCTTTGGTCTGCCTAACCGAGAAGCCAGAGAATATTTAAACCGGACGATACCGGCTGTAGTTAAAAACTGGGATTTAAATAACTTACGCCAATATTCCGGAAAATGTCTTTTAGAAGATCTAAACGGAGGTTACAAGAAAGATTTCGAATCCCTATTCGCTAGTTGCGCAAAGAATCTTGGTTCCTTAAAAACTCTTGGAGATTCTCAAATAGATTTCGACGGCAAAATGTGTGGTAAGAGTGGCTGCACCGACATATATAAGTGTGCTACGCCAGCCGTTTTTGAGAAAGGGAAAGCTAAAATTTTCACTTCGGTCTATTTATCAGGCGATCAAGGAAGAATAGAGTCGTTCGAGGTTCGTTTTGTAGATTATCCTTAACTGTATGCCTTGGTTTGGCTGCAAGCTGAGATAATTGAAATATCGGTAGGCAAAACAATAACTACGGTTTCAGAAAAAATGAGAAAGTATTGGATCAAGCTTGTTCTGAGTGTGCTTTTTTCTATTATTGTTGCTGTGCTATTTTTTCCGCATTATATTTTCTTAGCATCTGTGATTGTGCTCTTATGTTTTGCTGGTTATTCTATTGGAAAACGAGCAAGTTCTTCTCACTTGCTGTGAAGAATAATGAATACTATTTGGATAAAAATTGCTTTTGGCTGCCTCATCTGTTGACGGCAATATTAAAGCGCAGAATCTCGGCAATTCCAGCAACTTACAAGGCTGTCTTGCTGTGTTGAGTCTTTAGCCACTTTGCTATTTGCGAACAGAAGAACATTCTTCAAAATTAGGATTTAGAGTTAAGGCTTTAGCATAATCGTCTTGTGCTTTTTGGTATTCCTTTAATTGTTCATAGATATAACCACGTATGGAATAGGCTCGCTCAAATCTAGGATTTAGAGCTAAAGCCTTACAGCAATCATCAATTCCGTTTTGGTATTGTTTTAATCCACCATAAGCAAACCCACGCTTAACATAAGTATCCTCATCTTTAGGATTTAGCTTCAAGACTTTTGAGCAATCATCAATTTGTTTTTCATAGTATTCTTTTAAATTAGTGCCTCCGCTAAAGCAATCTCCCTGCCCTACTTCATCAGCCCGGGTTATTGGCACTGCCCCCACTAGACACATGAATATGCCAACCAGGGTTAAAGCAGTAGATCTAGAAAATGAGCAAAGGTTGTTCATAATTGTTCCTTCCGAAATGGTCGTTCACTCGTTGCTTGATAGAAAACTGACACACGAAGAATTCAACGATTCTTGGTCTTGCAGGAGGGCATAGCAGTAGCATATGGACTTTGATACCATGGCTTAAATTCAAACTCACCTCTGTCGATAGCCCAGCAGGTTGGGAGGATTATACCGCATTGTTTTCTTAGTATTTCTCAGGTTGTCTAACGAATATGCCATAATGATATATTGGGATGGGAAAGCATTGGCCGGTAGCGTAAAATGATCATTGGGAGCAATAATCAAGCTTTTGGGAGTTGATAGAGGATTTCAGTTGATTTAATTACTCGATTTGCACGGTCGCTCCTGTCGAGGGCAGAGCTATTTGAGTGTGTCTTTGCCTGCATGGAAAGATTCGGAGCGCGCCACGTACTCCAGCGTTGTTGCGAGTTGTCCTGGTCTAGCGAGCAGGAGCAGTTCGTTACCGCGTACCCTGGGCAGTCGTTCGTGCCGTTCAAGACCGTTGCCGAGGCGCTAGCTGTATCAAGCACCTGGCAAGGTGTCTGGTTTGGATTTGAGGTTGGAAATGGGGTTATATCCCTGGAACTCCTGGACGGCCTCGACAAAAGCGGAAGAACAGTTATCTTAGAAGAGGGAGACGAGATGTTCTGGCCACAATTGACCAACGAAAAAGAGGCAATTCGCTGGCGCACTCTTCTTCGGGAGACCGCAGCGTCTATCGATGCCGATTATTATCTGATGGAGTGCGAGTCTCCACATCGGAGTCTACCAGAAGGCGAATTCCTGCAGAGGATTACCAGTCAGCCAGTTTCGGTTCCCTGGATCCTCGCGTTCAACCAACGGGTGTGTCCGACCTTCGAGACGGAGTTGATTTTACCACCAGATCATAAATGGGAGCGGAGCGGTTCGATAATCGAGATCCTGAGGAAGGACTTTGGTAGTTGGGTTTGGGACGATGACGAAAGCTCGTGAGTGACTAGTTATCCTGGCACAGCAGTGCAGGTGAAATTACGGCAAATAAAAGTCGATTCTTTCTATGGGAGTAATCAGATGCAAATTGGTTCATGGTCAGGTCATAATTGAGGTAACCCCGTGGGCGCCACCAGGAGCTATGAAACTCTTAACTGAGTTATTTGTAGCTCCTTTTTTATTTCTACAGTGTTATTTATTTTCGTAATCAATAAACATCAGTCCGTCGGCGCGGAATCCACTCGGTGTTGCATCGTAATCACAGACAATAGCTTGAGGAGGAACTTGGAATTTTGATTCTATCCGGCTGCCGATGGAATCGATATAGGATTTCTAGCCAAATTATTGCTTAGTATCATAGATACCAATAAGTTAAAATATCCTCAGTTTGAACGGTCTTATTGAATGCATGAGTTTATCACCCTAAATCACAATTTTATTAGTAGTAAAGAAGGTAAAAGATATGTACAAATTATTCATGTCATGGGCAATATTATCTCTTCTGTCGTTAAATCTAAGTGCATATGCCGCTGATAGCGCAATAACAGGTCCAACAGAAGTGGGCACCACTACTATGACTCCTGGTCAATATGCGGTTATTGATCAAAACTCAGGTGCTAAATATTCATTGACAGTGACCACAAAAGGCACAATGATATTGGGTCCTGCCCCAGCAACAGCTGCCTCAAAGGCAAGTGGTCTTGAAGGGTTAGCTGAAAGTCAAATGAAAAGAAGTGTCACTAATATGGTTGAAAAGCAAGGCATGAGCGAAATGAAGGGCTTAATCAAATAGATTCAATTTAATAATTTAGCGTAAAAGAAGGAGGCGACCTTGTTCGTTCGTAAAAGTTGTTGTGTGCTTGTGCAGTTGCTTTTACTTGCCAGTTGCTTAACTACTGCTTTTAGTAAGGCACAAGGCGAGATTAATCACGAGCAAAATAATGTTTCAGCCGACGCGAGCACCATCAGTTCTATATCTGAAGATAATAATTTGTCTCAGAAGAATTCTATAGAAAAACCGGATGTATCTAAAACAGGCGGAGCTAAAGAACCTAATCTTTTGAGCGAGCTAATTAACTATAAGCTGCAGTTTTTTAAACCCGTTCACATTAGCTCTGGCAGCAACGTAGTTTTTATTGCCAATGGCGAGGAGTATGGCACGATACCTGAACCAGATAAGGGTGTGCCATTTCTAAAAATAAAGCTTGTAGAAGCAGCAGAATCAAAAGACAAAATAATCGATAGAGACACATGTTGGACAATAAAAAGTGTGCATAACAATCTTTGTCTGGTTAACGATCCATCTATTGAATATATTGAGTTGTATAGGAATAAAAATCAGGTTGCCACTGCTCCCTGGTTCATTATGATTGCCACAGGAAATACTATTCAATTGCAAAAACCGGATGGTAAACCTCTCTCCTACAGTGGCATCAGTTTTCCCAGCTCGCTTGGTTCTATTAAGGCACCTATGATTAGTGGCATGAATGTGGGCGAAATTTCTTTGCACGATTTCCCGCCAGAAGTTATACAAGAAATTAGTAAAGAGAAGGCGCTCAGTAAAGGCAATCCTTACTTGGGCGATAGCTATTATAATTTAGTAAAATTCCCTTATCCTAACTGGTATTACTGGGCGCATGGTGTTGCCGAAACGCTTAACACTGTCTGGAGGTTTGAGCGCACAAACCCTGAACCAGGGAAAGTCGTGGTTTTAGGTAAAAATTATTTAGGTGCTAACCCTTATATCAAGAATCATATATATTGGCGTAGTGGCAATGTTATTTCAGAAGACAATATTGATCCGTCCTGGCAAAAGGGTATTGCTAATATCGCTATAACAATTAAAAGCAATGGAACAGTAAAGGCTGTGCCTATTAATTCTCAATTTTCCAAAGCTGCTACGAAAGTTTTAGTTGATTCTCTAAATAAGCTAAGCTACCATCCATCTGTAGTCTTCCCTACTGTTTTTCCTGAAAAGATGAACGCCACTGAGCGCGCCACAGTTGATGAAAAACAACATCTTTTTAAGGGTGTTGCTGAACTTCCAGGATACGATTCAATTACTTTTGTTTGCACTTTTCATAATAACGACCAAACAAACAATTGACCTGATTGCGGTTTCAAGACTATAAGATCATAAATCCAATGAGACAAAAAGTCTCTATTGGGGAAAGCTCACATGTCCTGTACCGTGACAAATAGGACATTTACCCTTATCTTGGGGTACGCCATTTTCAAATACAATTACGTCACCTATATGGGCGTTACTAAAACTTTTTGAGCCATGCTTACCAGTTTTATGGTCCGTGTAATTAAAAGTCATCCAAATATGTGTATCGTCTCCAGGCATCTTATGCCAGCCAGGCGAGCTGCGTTTCAAACAATTAGCTGGACAAATGCCCCTCATACAGCAATCCAGAGTTCGAGCCGAGTCCTCAGCTTTATGTTGGATCGAGATAAATTTAGCGTCTTTGGCTGCTCTCATATATTCTTTCAGAGCTGCATCATAATTTTTCATTTGATACAAGCAGACACCGGCCTGTATTCGTGCTTCACCATTATCAGCACCGGAGTCAGCAACACTGCGAAAATGTTTTAAAGAGTCGCTAAATTTTCTGGTGTTATAGAGTTTATTTGCCAATTTCAATTCCGCATTATTCTTTGCCTCTAATGCAGGATCTATTTTTGGCGGTTCTGAGTTCGCACTATCATCCATGGTGTTCTTACCTTCCCATGGAAAATCTGTTTTGAATATATCTGACTCTGGTTTCTTAGTATCTTCTACTTTATCTTTTGTTTCTGATGGCAAATCTGTTTTGGTCGCACTAGGCTCCAGTTTCTTACTATCGTCTGTGTCATTTTTTATTTTTGTTGGTAATCCTGTTTTAGTTACGGTTGGCTCTAATTTTTTACTATCTTCTATTTGACTCTGCACTGAGTTGATAAAGACAAAAGCGGTGGCTAGTATAAAAATTAGTCCTAACAAAATATTTGTCCCTAACCTGGACATGTTTTATAAAGTCCGTAAGAAGGCCACCAAATCTTTTTTCTCTTGTGTATTCAGTTTAGTTTGCAGAATAAGATTGAAATATTCAACCGTATCATCCAAAGTTAATAAACGTCCATCATGTAGATAAGGTGGTGAGTCTTTCAGTCCACGTAAAGGGAAAGTCTTAATAGGACCGTCTCCTACAGCCATCATTCCCCGCACCATTTCTGGTTCATAAAATCGTTCGCATTTAAAGTTATGCATCAAATTGTCTGTGTAATAAGGTGGAGTGTGGCAAGTAGCACATTGTCCTTTACCAAAAAATACTTCTTGTCCATGTAATTCTCCCTTAGTAGCTTTGCTTGGATCGAGCTTACCAAACACATCAAGTTTCGGCGCCGGAGGAAAATCAAGTATTTCTTGAAATTCAGCCATGAAATGAACTTGGCTGCCGCGCTCAAGAGGGTTCACTCCTTTTTTAGCGGCTATAACATGATCACCATCAAAATAAGCGCCACGTTGTTCAAATTCTGTGAAATCTTCCACAGTCTTAAGCGCGCGCTGTGAACCAAATAACCGTTGAATATTCACACCGCGCAAAGTGGGTGTATCAATACGATGTCTAAATTCTTGCGGACGAGTATCTCCGGCTAAGTGCGTAGCACCATTGGTATGTCCATTAGTATGACAATCCAAACAGCTAACACCACGACTAGCAATTATTGAGCGTCTGTCTTCTGTTTGATTAAACTGTTGCTGAGGAAAGGGAGTGACCAAAAGTCTTAAACCTTCTAATTGTTTAGGATTTAGAATGCCATTGAAAGTCTCATAATAATTACTGATTGTGATCACTTGGCCTTTGCTCACGTCCCCAAGCTCAGGATGGGTTGTTAAATATATTGGTGCTGGAAATTCCGGCAAAAAATGATCTGGCAAATCATAATCTAAGTCAAAACGTGTAAGATCTCTCCCTTCTTGTTTTTTCAACTCGTCAATTTCAAAATGAGGAAATAGCATTCCTCCTTCAGGATGATTAGGATGTGGCAAAGGCATAAAACCTTTTGGAAAAAGATGCTGGGTGCGAATATCTTCGGGATTCATTGCACCGAGCTTTTCCCAGTCAAGGGCACCAGGCAATTTGACTCTCACACCTTCTTGGATGGACTTACCCCCCGACATACGAACGTCACTAGAGGGATGATTTGTTAAATCATATCTTTCGGCTAATAACTGATTTTGTTCCAATGCTAATTTGGGTTTGGCTGCAGACATACGAGCAATTAACTGAGCAAAAGTTTCTTGAATGACGACCGGTAAATAGCTTGTCGGTGGCACCTTGGGATTTTCGGCCCTTACCATACTAAAAACGAAAAAGCCCGTATAAATGGTGCTTGCTAAAATCAATCCAAGTTTATATGTCCGCATTGATGTATAACTCCATATATGCCCACCAAAAGTATGACTTCTTGATAAGATTTTGTCTCATTAAAGCTTGTTTTCAAGAATTGAATTTATATTTTTAGATTATGCCAATAAACGACTGTCACGACATCACTAATTCTTCCGAGGCTATTCCTCTTTCTGAGCGTAAGTCAGCCCTGACTATGGGATTACTTTGGCTGACAATGGTGGCGTCATTTCCTGCTGTTTTGGCAGGCTTTGAATGGTATCGTCAGGGAATTACTTTGCCTCAATTAGCATTTTGCGGGGCAATTAGCGTTTTGTTATTATTGCTCTACTCGGTGCCAGCTTGCCAATTGGGGGCCAAAACCGGACTAGGTTACTGTAGGCTAGGACAAACAGTCTTCGGACGTTGGGGTGGTGCGCTTTTAACAATCAATTTGCTTTGGCTTTTTGTTGCTTGGTATTCACTGACAGCAGTTTTAATGGCTCAAGCAGTGCTTAATCTCTTCCATTGGCATTTACCTTTATTTTGGTTGTCTGTCATATTTGCCTTTCTTATGGCTTTCAATAATTTTTTTGGTTTTACCGGTGTAGCAAACTTTGCTCGCTTCATGGCTGCACCAGTATTGATTGCATGGGCAGGCTATGTTTTATGGAAAGCACTACATGACCCTGTACCTAGTGCATTAGTTGATCTGCCGCATCCTAGCAATCTTTATGCACTTAGTCTTACTTCTTCATTTATTATAGGTTTTGCCGTATGGGGTAATGAACAGGATTATTGGCGATATTCCAAACCGGGTATCCTGCGCTCTGCTATACCGCTATTATTAGCTATTGTAATTGGACAAATTATATTTCCCCTTGCTGGATGGTTCATTGCCCGTGCGAGTGGTTCTATCGACTATCCGTCTACACTGGCCTTTATGAGTAATTATTGCTTTGGTGGTATAGCGATTGTAGGATTGCTTATTCTAACTGCCGATTATTTTTCTACTAATGATTCTAGTTTATTCGGCGGAGCAGTAGCGGTAGGAAGTTTAGTACCATTAACTCATACTCTGTCTGTGGCTGTTTTTGCCATTTCTGGTGCTGTTGGTGCGGCATTACTATCACTTACTGATATGACTCAATCATTAAGCGCACTGGTTTCTATAAATTGTGTTATTTTACCTACTCCAACTATCATCATGGTTACGGAATGGTGCTTGCAAGAAAGAGTGTTTCGCAGCAACAGCCTAACGCAAAATACAAATGATTTTAAGCAACTACCAGCGGTGCACATTCCAGCCATCGTTGCTTTAATTGGAGGTATTGCAATCGGCATTGCCACCTCGGGGCTCATTTCTATCTTGGACTTCTGCCACTTCGGTATAGCTGCTCTTAATGCCTGGCTTACGAGCGTGGTAATTTACGTTCCCCTCAGAGTCCATGAATATAGTCATAACAAACCGCTGATCGAACAATATACACAATTAGAAGTAGATGCTGAATAACGTTTACTGTACGTTAAAAATCAGCATACTTTCTAGTTTTGGTGATTCGTTTGATATTGGCCTAGAAAATTGAAATCCAACTTGATTCAGTGGGTAAATGTAATTCTGAGTCAATTTGATACGCTTTTCTGCTAGAATAAAAGCTGGTTCGCCAAATTTTTCTTTAACCTTAAATAAATCATCGCCAAGCCGAATATCAAAATCTGGCCGCAGAAAAGATGAATCAAATACGCGAATAGCTTCCACCATTCCTTGGCGCAAAAAGACTTGTACTGAAGACTCTGGTGATCGGTTCTTGTATACAGAGTATACTAACCAACCGTGAACAGGCTCTTGCTTTACGACTAAATTCTTTTGTTCAGCTACTGCCTTTAAAATTTTCTGCTGCGAATCGCCCAAGCTCAGCAAAGGAATCCCTCTAATCAAAGTTGGAGGCAATAAAGCGATGTCTAAGCTGTCGTTCTTTTGCTTCATTGGTTGTAATGGTGCTGGATTGCCACGTACTTGCATTGTTTTGTGCGACAAGAAACCAGAAGCAGGGGGACTTAGACTTTCACCAACTTCGTTTGACTGTCCATATCTTGGATCTACTGGTGCGCCATAAAGCCTGTTTAATTGTCCAGCCGACTGCGCTGGCTTGCGGGCTTGGGTTTGCGAGAAAGAATCAGTAGCTTGTTTTGGCTCGATTAATGCAGGCGAACTAGGCATATTACTGGATCTATTCTCGAATCGCATTCTTGAATCACGTGGGGACGGAGTTGTTGAAGATAATGGGTAGGAGTTAGGTGCAGAGTAAAATCTGGGTACATTTGGTACCCAACTTATTTCCGGTGCTCTTTTGGCTGCTGCTCGCAGTTTAACGTTTTTCATGCTCTCAACTGATTTAAGTTCAATCTGAGCCTTTCTTGCTGAAGCAAGCTTAGCATTGAGGCTGCTGGCAGAGCCGGCATCTTTATCTCTTTCTGCCAAATCCTCTTTTTTAAGGGCTATGACAGAATTTTTATTCCTCTGAGCAATTTGAGGCATAGTATGCATTTTTTGCAATATCTGCTCCAAAAGCGTTACGCTTTCTGTTGCAGATATTTTTACAAAATCAGGTCTATTGTTATCTGAGGGCTTCTCATGGGCGGCAGCTATAATGTTTTTATTACTGGCATAGCTGTTTAGCTGGCTAAACGTCAGTGCTAGAGCCGCTGATACAGAAAATAGAATTATAAATGGTAAAAGGAGCTTCATATTATTCAAGAATTCCTCCTATGGTTTTAGATGTGATAATTTTTGCTTCCCAATCAGCCAACTCTGATTGATTAATTAACCCCCGTTGGCTAGCAATATAGACAGCTCTACATCTTTGGTTATAATCAATTTCGGAAGAATCGTTACGATTTCCTAACGCTAATTTGGTATAAAGAGATTTGAGGCGTGATTGAACAGCTTTTTCGGTGATGTAAAGTTTGCTAGCTATTGTATGATCGGTTAAACCCAGCGAAATACAGATAAGTGCCTCATACTCGGCATTGGTTAAATTTATTGCTTTATTTTGAGTTCTTTGTATTACTCTTGCGATGCCGGGATGAATCCAGCAATCTCCAGACGAAACAGCTTGTGCGGCTTCGATAACTTGATCATCAGATGCGTTTTTGAGTACATAAGCAAATGAACCATTTGTAGGGACAACTTTCCATAATTGACGAACATAAACTTCATCTGAAAAATTGGACAACATAATTACTCCTGTATTGGGAGCTTTTTTTAGAATCAATTCAGCTACTTTTATGCCAGATAATTTAGGCATTTTGATGTCTAAAAAGACCAAAGCAGGACTGAGTCGGGAGGCTAGTTCTACAGCTTGTTCTCCATCTTTAGCTTCTTCTATGTCTCCGCAATCAGGCAAAGAGTGTTTAAGCAAATTCTTAAGCCAAAGTCTGTCTCGTTCTTCGTCATCAGCGATCAAAATGGTCATTGATTTCCACTTTCTCCTTGATTCCTGTGCAAAGGTAATTCGATTAGAACTTCTGTACCCGATTTAGATAATTGTTTCCATTCCACTTTTGCACCGATCATTTGTGCTCTTTGCTTTATATTCAACAATCCATGCGATTCGTTTTTCAATGGACTAGAGGGCAGACCTATGCCGTCGTCTGTAATGGATAATACTAATTTATTTTCTCGTTCTGTCAAAATTATTTCAACATTTTTGGCTTCAGCATGTTTTGCTATGTTATTTATGCACTCTTGTACAATTCTATATAGTTGTAATTTGTGTAATTTTGTCAGATAGTCTTCGGTTGTGTGAGCATTATCGACAAACGAACACTGAATATTTGTATCACGTTTTAGTGTTACTAACAGGTTTTCTATGGCTGGCTTGAAACCCATAGTCTCTAATACTGAGGGATGCAGGTCATTTATAACTCGGCGCATTTCATTTATGGCAAAATCTAAGCGCTCGCGCATCTGTCGAGGAACAGAATTGTCTGTCAATTCTTTTGTTAATTTATCAGTCATGCGTGCTACAGCGGAAAGATTAGGCAAAGTTTCATCGTGTAAATCCTCGGCTATTCTTTGTCTTTCTTCTTCTGCCCGTATTTGCATTGATTCTCTAGCTTTAGCTAACTCCTTATTTCGCACCCTCAAATTGCTATTGAGGTTAATAAAACTTCCTATCACGTAGGACATGGTAAGCACAGCTAGTGGTTGTGCAGTAGGAATAATCAATCGCAAAAGTTCGAAAGATATTTGTGAAGAGATTAATAAGCAAGCGATTGCTGTAATGAGCAAGCAAGAGCGTAGGAAATAATTCAATACTGATCCCAGGGCACAAAACGATACTCCTAAGAAAAGTATGAATACTTTAGCTAATTCAGGTGAAACAGTATATATTTGCTCATTGTTCAATAAAGTTGATATAGCATTTGCATGCAAGTAAATTTTGGGCATGGCACTCGATGTAATGTTTGGCTCCTGCTGTCTGGATGTGAGCACATCGCCAAATATGACAATTCTATTTTTAATCAAGTCGCAGTTTACATTTTGCTTTAGCGCTTCTGTTAACGAAATGGAATCAAAGTTTTTCTCCCGAAAACCGAAATATAATGGGCCCGGATCTTTAATTGATGAATTTTGATCACCAGGGCTAGATGTATGTAATTGAGAGAACACAGCCTCGGTTAAAGAGGGCACAGCTACAATTGTATTTTCCTTTTTATTTGCGGAGTTTGAATATATTGTTCGTTGGTTAATCGGTAATTGCCTCACCTTTCCATTTGACTCGCTGTTTAGATCATCATAGCCAAAAGCAGCGGCATTTGTTAGATAAGCAGGTGCAGGAAGGTTCCCTTCTAAATTACCAAACAAGGCAATGACAATATTGTGATAGCGTTTAAAAACGCTTTCCAAAGCTGGACAATTGGCTCCTCGCAAATCCAAATCTAAAACTATTAATTTTGGAGATAAATTATCTATATTGTCTATTGCTTTGGCAAGAATCTGTTTAGCAGGTAAATCGTTAAAGCGCGCTATACCTAGTTCAAATTGAGAGCCGTCGTCGAATTTTACCAGGCTAATGTCTTTTGTCCGCTTCTCAGGACAATTATTGTTCCAGCAAAGATTTTTATTCGCCATGTTGTATCGCAGTTCAAGCATATACGATTCTAAGGTTTCCAAATAAGGCGAGCCGACCAAAATAAGTGTTGACAGATAGCCAGCCAATGCACCCCAGAGTAGCCGCTGTATCAATAATCCATGTTTGCCTTGGGCATAAAGGATGTTATTAATTAGCTGCTTAAGAGGAACAAATGGGAGCTTCATGTTTTCCTCAAACGTATAACCTCCTTCAATATATTCTAGTTGAATGGCTAATGCAACGATCTAGGGTTTACCCTGGTTCAATAATATGTCCTTCACTATGGATCTAAAGCTTGCGCCTACGTATGCTGGATATAGCGCAAATTTTAACTCTTTAGCCATTATTGAGGTCTAATTCATGTTTAAATCAAAATATCCTCTGTTATGTTCTTTGCTCAGCCTTTCATTAATAGCCCAAAGCCCTTCGTGGGCTATCGGCTGGATCATGATTGATCCGGCTCTAACTGCTGTGCCTCATGTTAGTCCGCACATACCGACCAGCATTGTGGTGCCCACTCATAGTCCTCAACATGCACCGCTTTTAAAAGGAAGCGTTTCTCTCGGGCTGCGCATGCAATCGCAGGATGTAAAGGTCGCAATCAGTGATCAAGTAGCCAGAACTTACATAAAACAAATTTTTGCCAATGACACTGACCGCAATTTAGCTGGTACTTATCTTTTCCCATTACCTGCTGATACCACATTTAGTTCTTTTTCCTTGCACATCGATGGCAAACCCGTAGAAGGCAAAATACTGGAAGCAGAAGCAGCCCGCCAAGAATACGAAGCAATAGTAAGACGTATGGTAGATCCAGGCTTGCTTGAATATGCTGACTATAAAACTGTACGTGCTCGTATTTTCCCAATTCCGCCTCATGGAGTTAAAACTGTAGAACTTGAATACACGCAATTACTAAAAGCCGAAAACGGTATGCTTAAATACAGCTATCCGCTAAAAGCTGAAGGGCAGACAGATAACATAGAGCAAACTAAGCTATCGATTGATCTAAGTAGTAAGCAAGGACTTCGCTCAATCTGGTCACCCAGTCACCAAGTAGCTTTAGAAAGAAGTGCTAATAATCATGCCAAAGTGAATTTGCTTGAAAAAGACTCGCTGCCCGATAAAGACTTTTTACTTTGTTACAGTGTTTCAGGTAAAGATTTAGCAGCTAATTTACTCACGCACCGTAATCCGAGCGAAGAAGGCTATTTCTTGCTTACCCTGGCTCCGCCCTTACATGCAAAAAACAGCATAAGCAAAGACATTGTTTTTGTTGCAGATACGTCCGGTTCAATGCAGGGCGACAAAATTGAAGAGACCAAACGAGCGATTAAGGGTGTTCTGAAAGCGTTGAATGCCGATGATCGTTTTGCCATTATTCAATTTAACACTGATGTCGAATATTTTAAATCAAATTTGCAAAACGCTACGGAAGAAAATCGACAATCTGCCAGTAGATATATTGACGAACTAGAAGCGCGCGGCGGTACTAACATAAGTCAGGCGCTGCAAACAGGCTGCAAAATGTTAGATGAATCATCGCAGCGTCCTGCTTATGTAATTTTGATGACAGATGGTCAACCTACAGTTGGTGATACTAGCGAAGCTAATATTTTAAAAAGCATTTCTGCAAAGCATAACCTTAGAATATTTGATTTTGGTGTTGGTTACGATGTTAACACACGCTTTTTGAATAAAATAGCTGAAGAACATCATGGCACCAGCCAATATGTGGCGCCGAATGAAAATCTGGAAATTGCTATCGCTGATTTCTATAAAAAAATCGCCAGTCCATTTCTGACCGATGTGAAAATTGAATATAGTGGGGTTGAGACTAAAGATGTCTATCCTCGTGCAATCAAAGATATATTTGCTGGCTCGCAATTAATGCTGCTTGGTAAATATAAAAACTCTGGAAAGTGTATTGTGCATTTATCCGGTAAAGTAAACGGTATAGAAAAATCATATTCATTTCCTCTTTCTTTTCAGTCTGAAGAAACTGGTAACACTTACTTGCCTAGACTGTGGGCAATGAGAAGAATTGGTTACTTGACTGATATTGCCCACGAAAATGGTAATAATCGGGAAGTGATTGAAGAGGTCGTTTCTCTTTCAAAGAAATACGGCATAATCACTGAATTTACTTCTTTCCTCGTTACTGATCCTTCGGAAAATGCTCGCTTGGCGCAAAATGGTCCTCCTATGCCCAGACAATGGGGTCGGTCCGCTGCAAGTCCCAGACCATCTCTTGCGGCTAGGAGCAGTGGGAGGCGCTTTGCTTACGCACAACAGTCCTTTGCAATAGATTCATTTGCACCAAGAATGGCCACCGCGCCGGTCGATCCCAGGTATGGACAATCGAATGAGGTGGGTGCTTTTGACCCTGGATATGGACAATTAAATGCATTGAGTGGATCCCTTGCTGTCACGAGAGCAAAAGATGCCAGAGCGCTTCAAGAAGCAGATCATGTAGCGGTTAAAAAAGAAAAAGCTGCGTCTATTAAATCAGTTGCAGATAAAACATTCTATCTGAATAACGAAATTTGGGTGGACAGTGCAATTGATTTAACGCATTTGCCTAAAGTAAAAGAGTTGACCTTTGCCAGCAAGGAATATTTTGATTTGATTCATTCTAAGCCTTCAATTGCAAAATATTTTTCAATCGGTAAGCAATTAATTTTACAGTTTGAAGGTCAGGTTTACAAAATAATTATGCCTAAGATAGGTTAGATCGCAAGCTATCAAGGGAGGGATAAACATTTATTATGCTTATTCCTCTCTTTTTTTAAGTTAGGAATTAAATTATTGCGGAGCTTAGCATCAGATAAATCCTACTTTGCTTATAAAGTCAAACCTAACAATTAGTAAAGCAAATTAGCTAATCCTTGGACGCCTTACCAAAATGGATTATATAGTTTAGTAATTAACCTGCTGGCGCAAGTCAAAACCTTATCGGTCGGCGCCGGTTATCAAAACTGTACCAAGGCGATACAACACATTTATTGGAGAAGAAAAATGAGTAAGAGTCATTTGCTTAAGATACTTGCCACCGGTGGCTTGATTGTTCTTTTGTCAGCTTGCAGTCAGGAAGGTCAACGGGTTTCCGAACAGAAACAAGATATAGACAAGCAAAAAGACGAGCAAAAGCAATTAATTGAGAACCGTGGTGGTGAATTAAAAACGGCCACTGAACAAGAGAAAAAGGAAGTTGATGCCACTATAGATTCTGAGAAGAAGCAATTGGACTTAGACAAAAAAGCTTTGGACGAAGCAAAGACCGCAGTTGACAAGACGACCAATCTGGAAAAGAAGGATATTGACAGACAAGTTGATATTGATAAAAAACAAGTAGACGCGAATGCTAGGGAAGTCAAGACTAAAATTGATCAGTATGCAAAAAAGCATCAATAAGACGGTCTAATATTCGCAAGTTGAATAAACAAGAAGAGGAAGTGCTTGCGAATTAATGGTCTTGCTCGATTCCTTGGCAACATAAGTGTGAGATAATGGCAGCTAAGTGATTGGAGTTGCATTGTATATGCTTAAATATCAACGCATGAAACAAACAGATCTTATGTTTAGATCCCATTCTCAAGATCATTAGCAGTTCCTTACAGTTTTGCTTTAACGGTTTATAGCTGGCAAATAGGCCTTATCGTTGATGAGGCTTAAATACTGTGAGGAATGTATTTTATGTTAGATATTCACTTTCGCACATGCCTGTTGAAGGATGTAGCAAATGTTCAGCGACTTGTAGATGATTTGTTTGAAGCTTATCCGCCAGAAGATGGGCTCAGTCCGACTATAATTCGGACGTATAATGAATTTATGCGCTTTCCCTAACAAGGGAAAAATTGTTGTGTTTGAAGTCAATCAGCAAATAATTGGTTATGCGGTGCTTGTTTGGGTTTGGACCAATGAATTTGGCAGCGACATACTTTGGATTGACGAAATTGCTATTGAAGAAAGAAATAGGGGAAAGGGAATAGGCAAGAAGTTTTTTTCTTGGCTACAAACTGAATATGGCAATTCACCGGCGTTTTCACTATTGGTTTCTGATTATAATCACAAAGCCAAAAAGCTATATCAAGAAATTGGCTTTAAACAAGTACAAACCCAAATGCTCAAGCTCAACAACGTCGTCGGCTTAGATACTGCTGTTAAGGACAACAGGGAATTGGTGGAAGCTTTTTAACGTTCCACAGCAATGTGCAGTCACGCTTCTGTCACAAAGAAAGTAATATACTTTGAGATTGCTGTGTCAAAATACACATGTAGCATATTGAGGAGTTTTTATTGACAGCAGAAGTTTTGTCTTTGGATCTGACAGAATTGCGCTCTGTGATTCTACATCACTGGGGAATTGATACGCTCAGAGCGCTTCAAGAGCCAGCCATAAAGGCCGTACTTTCTGGTCGTGATTCGCTTGTTGTTTTGCCAACGGGAGGAGGCAAGTCACTTTGTTATCAAGCTCCTGCAGTACTACGGGGCGATACCACCGTAGTAGTTTCTCCGCTCATTTCGCTTATGAAAGATCAAGTTGATAGTTTACAAGCTTGCGGCATACGGGCTCTTCAGCTTGATAGTTCGCAGACTGTGGCACAACGCTCTGACTATATAAAAGAAATAAAACAAGGGTTAGTAAGATTATTATTTGTTTCGCCTGAACGCTTAATGCAGACAGATCTTTGTCAGTTGCTGCAAGAGATAAATGTTCGCACATTTGCCATTGATGAGGCGCATTGCATTAGTCATTGGGGACACGATTTTAGACCCGAATATAGACAACTGAGCCAGCTCAAGGAGATATTTCCCCGGGCATCTATTCATGCTTATACCGCTACGGCTACTGAACATGTTCGACAGGATATTGTCAAACAACTCGGTTTACATAATCCTGAAGTGCTGATAGGTAGCGCCGATCGGCCCAATCTTACTTTTTTAATTGTGTCGCGTAGAGATTCTACTAAACAGATAATGGAAGTAATTGATCGGCATCGGGGAGAAGGAGGAATAATCTATTGTCTTAGGCGATCAGATGTTGATGGTTTGGCCAGCTCACTCACCCGTCTTGGGGTTAAAGCTATGCCTTATCACGCCGGACTTTCATCGCAACAACGCACGGAAACGCAGGAAGCCTTTATTGCCGAACAATGTGATGTGGTAGTGGCAACGGTGGCATTCGGAATGGGTATTGATCGCTCTAATGTGCGTTATGTTGCCCATGTGGCATTGCCAAAATCTCTAGAGCATTATCAGCAAGAAACTGGTAGAGCGGGAAGAGATGGTCTCGAAGCAGAATGTGTTCTTTTATATTCTGGTTCGGATTTTTTCACCTGGAAATCTATTATTGATAAATCTGCTTCCGAACCTAATGCTGATCCTGATTTTGCTACCAACTCTATTAAGCAATTGAAAGATATGGACGGCTATTGTCGTGCCGCTGCCTGCAGGCATAGTTTATTAGTTCGCTATTTCGGACAAGACTATCCAAATGATTCTTGCAATGCTTGCGATATTTGTCTAGGCTTGACTGTGGCGGTTCCGGAGGCAGATATCATTGCCCAAAAAATTCTTTCTTGCGTTGCTAGACTCAAAGAAAGATATGGTGTTGGCTATGTAGTCGCTGTCCTGCGTGGCGAAAATACCCAAAATATCCGCAATAGAAACGATGACAAACTTAGCACTTTTGGACTACTGAAGGGTCAAAATGCTGCAGATGTACGTGATTGGATTTATCAATTAATCAATCAAGACGTGCTTGCGCAAGAAGAAATTGAAACAGAGCCTGGAAGAACGATTCCTATTTTGCGGCTCAATAATGCGTCCTGGCAGGTCATGCGCAAAGAGCGAAATGTACGATTGCTTCAACCTTTGCGACAAGAAAAAGGCGAGCAGAGCAAAAAATCTAAAACCGAATCTGAATCCTGGAGCGGTGTTGATCGAGAATTGTTCGAGGAGTTACGCGCTTTGCGCAAGCAATTAGCCCAAGAGCGGCAAGTGCCACCATATATCATATTTGCCGATGCTACCTTGCGAGAGTTATCTAAGAGCAGGCCTTCTAGCTTGCTTAAAATGCGCAACATTTATGGCATAGGGGACGCCAAGCTTCGTGATTTTGGAAAGCTATTTCTCAATCTTTTGGTTGAGCACTGCAGAACCAAAAGTCTTCCTATGGATTTGTAAATGCGAACCTATGGCTATGGTCGGCAGACATGCTAAACCTTTCTACCTAGACATAATTACTTCGTTGTCTTTTATAATAAAGCGCGCGCCGATGAGTGGGGGCAAAGCACTACCATGAGTAAGAGAAACGAAGCGGTCATCTATATCATTGAGTTGAGAAGCTAAATAAATTGCCTCTGAATAGATGAGTACCTTACCACGGCTAGTGTCATCCGCTTGACGCTTACCCACTAAATCTAAACTTGCTCGTAAATCCTTAGCTTGAGCTTCTGTGATCATATTCCTCGTAATATTGCTCAGGTGATCAGTCGTTTGCTGGCAAGTCCAGGTATTGAGCTTACTGATGATGAGATTCATCAGGCAGCTTTAATTGAATATGGGAAAGGAAAACTGCATTTTGCAGATTGTCTCATTGCTGCCTATGCCAAAGGACGAAATTGGCCCGTAGCAACTTTTGATCAAGGGTTTCGCAAATTACCAGGTGTCAAGATCGATTTAGGATAACTTGTCTTTTTCGCGCTTAACAACCTGTGATTCCTTCTTGACAAAATAGATCTTTTTAAATATACTTAGTCGTATACAAAGCTGTTTCTTATTTTGTAACTTATAGAGAATATAGTCATGGTATCTACAGCAAAGTCTAATAAAAGAAATGTGCCACGGCGGCTCAAAGAAAAAAAACAAGAAACTCCTTTAGTGCGAATATTTGCTTCAGACAAGGCTTTCCTGGAAGTCTTAGCTTCTGAGACATCTAAAACCATGCCGCAAATATTAAATAGCATAATCAAAAAATATAAACGACAAGAGTTTTTTGAAGATTTGGCTGGCGCGTATACTGAATTAAAGGCAAATCCAAAAGCATGGCATGAAGAGAAAAAAGAAAGACGTCTATATGAAAATACTTTGCTTGATGGAATTGTGGATAAATAAAGTAAGTGCCTACAAACAAGATTTATCGCGGTGAGATTTGGGAGATTGACTTTCGTCCAGCTAAAGGACATGAGCAGGATGAGATTCGTCCTGGTTTGATCATCTCCGACGATCAATTCAATAATAATTCCGAATTAGTTTTTGCTATTCCTATATCTACAAAAGCCAGATACTACAAAGAAAAACTGTGGCCAACTTATGTGCCGGTTAAGCCACCAGATGGAGGCGTTAAACAGGCATCTTATATCAAATGTGAGCATATGCGAAGTCTTTCACACGAGCGATTGCGCAAACGATGGGGCATAGTTGATCTCACTATTATTCGAGCTGTTGAAAAACGGCTTCTTTTGCTGCTCAGTCTCCAATAAGTCCTGCTGTTCTTTTTGTGGGAATAGGCTTGGGATTAAGCTCAGCCCGGCTTCGCCGCGATATACAACTATCGGCGTCGTTTGATCCATTATGAAAAGCAGGAGCTGCACGATGGTAATATTATCGAGATAGTCAGCCAGAATTGACACATTATTAGAGCTGTGATATTAAATCCTACCAAATCAATTATTACAGCGCTTCCAGCGAGGGCAGAGCATGATCACTAAAATTCAATTGGAGAATGGATGCATAGATGTTCCGGCTGGCAAAATTGCAAGCGTGGTTACCTATTTAGAAATGCGTGAAAGGTTAGCAATGACAAAAGATCTTTCTCCCATGGACTGTGAGCTAAAGAGAGTAATCACTCCAGATACAGAATGGTATAAGACTTTATTCCGACGCATTGGTGAATCTTATTTATGGTATGGACGCCTTATACTCCAAGAGGAAAAACTAAAACATTTAATTTGTCACCCGTCTATGGAAATATATACCGTTCAATATAAAGGGCAAGACGAAGGGCTTCTTGAGTTGGATTTTCGCAAGACAGCAGAGTGCGAACTAACTTATTTTGGTTTGACAGATGTACTTTTAGGTAAAGGTATCGGAAGACGGGTCATGAACCGTGCTATAGAGATTGCTTGGGAGCATCCTATACACCGTTTTTGGTTGCATACTTGTACAGATGACCATCCTGCAGCAGTCAGTTTTTATGTTCGCTCAGGGTTTCGTCCATTTAAAAGGCAAATTGAAATTGCCGATGACCCAAGGTTGATTGGTGTTCTGCCACGCGATGTTGCTCCGCAGATTCCGATAATCTAATAATTGCGCCTCGAAAATTCCCAAGACCGCTTAATATTATTGTGGCATGGGGACGTGAGCCGGTTGAAGTTCTTCCTTGTAACTTACGAAGCCAACTTTTTGGTAGGTTTTGATTGCATACGGATGGTCTCAATAAGTTTCACCGACATCAACCTAGGAGAGCCACTTACTTTAGAGTCTTACGACTTTAAATTGGATTCTAGTTCTTTGTGAGAATTACTAGAATCAGGCAATATTGGCGGAGTTCTACCACACCGAAGTGATATATCCGATTTCTCCCTAGATAAGGAGGTGATCCAGCCGCACCTTTCGGTACGGCTACCTTGTTACGACTTCGTCCCAGTCATTGTTCTGCCTTAGATCCCGAACTTTTCTTAGTTTTTCGGCGTCCTAATGAAGATTAATTTTACATCTGGCCGTCTAAATGTAAAATGTATTTATATGATTAAAAGACCATTTTGGACAAAAACAATTGACACAACCTGGGCAAAAGCTCCTGTACTCTGGTTGACAGGAGTCAGACGTGTTGGTAAAACTACCATTGCTCAAAGTTATCAAGATGCTCTTTATTTAAATTGTGATTTACCAAGCACAAGGGAACAATTAGAAGATCCAGAGAGATTTTACAAGTCAGTGACCACATCAAAGATCGTTTTTGATGAGGTGCATCAGCTATCTAACCCTAGTCAACTTTTAAAAATTGGTGCCGACGCCTTTCCTCGCTTGAAAATTCTAGCCACCGGTTCCTCAACACTAGCTGCCACCAAAAAATTTCGTGATAGTTTGACGGGACGCAAGCGTACTGTGCATTTATTGCCTGTTCTGGTTGAAGAATTATCTGCTTTTGGTATTGCAGATCTAAAGCAGCGTTTAATTCGTGGTGGATTACCGGCGACACTATTATCTAAAGAGCTAGATTCAGAATTTTATGCAGAATGGATAGATTCATTTTACGCCCGCGATGTACAAGAATTGTTTCATGTGGAGAAAAGATCTGGGTTTCTAAAGTTGCTGGAAATACTTTTGCGCCACAGTGGTAGTTTGATTGAACTTACTAATCTGTGCAAATATACCGGACTAACACGTCCTACCGTAATGAATTATATGCAAGTACTGCAAGTTACTCATGCTATAACTACTTTACGCCCTTACAGTGCTGGTGGGCGGCGAGAAATTATTGCCCAACAAAAAGCGTACGGTTTTGATACTGGTTTTGTAGCACATATGCGCGGCTGGAAAGATTTACGCAACCCAGATTGCGGCGCACTCTGGGAACATGTTGTATTAGAAACTTTAATGTCCATTTTTGGAGATACAGGCATCCATTTCTGGCGAGATAAGCAACAACGAGAAATTGATTTTGTTATTCCACAAGGGCGATCGGTCTGCGATATCGTGGAATGCAAATGGAATACCGATGCATTTGAAACACGGGCATTAACAGCATTTCGCGACAACTATCCCAAAGGCAAAAACATTTTTTGCTCACCACAAATTACTAAACCATATTCGCGCAAAGTCTCGGGCTTTGAAATAACATTTGCCAATGCTTCTGATTTAAGAAAAATTCTTGCCGAATAACTTCTTTTGAATTAGAATAATCTTTATCTGTTTACTTAAATTAAAGTGTCGGTTCAAGACTATTTTTAGAAGCGTTATGGTTCATCGTCGCAAAAATAAAAAGTATTATGGCTTCCTTTCTTGCCGCCGCCAAAAGCAAATGCATTTCAGCGTAACCACGCACTGACGTACAGTTATGATGATATTGAATACTGGGGCCTTGAGTCTAACGCAATAGTTGAGCCACTGGAAAATCCCTCGATCAATCAGGCAGCTTGATCTGAGTAAAACAAAAGCGGAATATGATCCGTTAATATCATGAAAAAAGAGGACTTCAAGGTCGGTAGCAAATTCAGAACTAGCACTGGAGAATGGTTAGTCACCCAGTTAGATGATTTCAAAGTATGGCGAAACCACTTTGGCGCTGGGCTTCCATTAAGGAAAATGAGGACAAAGGCTTTGATAGAGAGCACTTCCCACAGAATTTCCCGGCTATTCTTTTTACGAGAAAACACTGGCCAGCCTGCATAACAGTTGAGGAATGGAAACAGCCAAAATCTTCAAAACAATATAAATACAACCGCATTCCTTGTTATCGATGCTACAACAATGATCGCTCAATTCCGGCTACGATTCTAGAAGTTTGTTCCCAGGAGACGGTGAACGGTCAGAAAATTTTAAGAGGAACTACAGTTTTAGTTTGCGCTCGCTGTAAGAAGCCGGACGAAAAATCTTGTCTTAGTTTCGGTAAATACAAATGGATTTGCCAATGCGGAACTAATCTCTGGTGGGATGACCCAAAGACCGATGAAAAGTGTACAAACTGCGGTCGTGATCGGACTTTTTGGACTGCTGTGAAAAATGAATAAAAGGGTAAAAAGGAAGTGATCCAGCCGCAGTTTGAACTATTATTTTTCAGATAATTTAGACCCGCACTCGTAGCAATATAAGATTTTATTACTAAACCATCTATTCGCTACTGCACCGCAATTCTTGCAAGCTTTAATACGCATAAGAGATGCAAACAATACCCCCAAGGGAATAGCTATATTTTTTGGGTTAATAACTATTTGTCCGGAATTTTCCTGCGCGCAGGCTTCTGCTAAAGCGATTAAAAGGCCGATTAACAAGGCCGTACTAAGCCAATAAAAATACGGGGTAAATCTGTAACGTTGTGAAGGTTCAATTCTTTTTAAATACAGAACCTTGGTTAATGCCAGAATTGACAATAAAACAAGAACGGCAGTATTTATAACAATCCATTTGTCCATAGTTTTTCCATAATAGCATTTAACAATTCATTGAGAAAAAGAGGAAGTGATATCCACTTCCTCTTTTTCTTTTGATAATCATCAGATGAACGCTGATAACTAAATAGCCATTACTAGACGCCGTCTATCTCCACTTACTTGGCAATTTGAGCAGATATTATCTTCTGACCAAATAAGTTTCACCGATATCAACCTAGGAGAGCCATTTACTTTAAAGTCTTGCGACTTTAAATTGGATTCTAGTCTTCTGTGAGATTACTAGAATCAGGCAATATTGTCGGAGTTCTACCACACCGAAGTGATATATCCGATTTCTCCCTAGAAAGGAGGTGATCCAGCCGCACCTTCCGGTACGGCTACCTTGTTACGACTTCGTCCCAGTCATCGGCCCTGCCTTAGGCGGCTGCTTCCTTACGGTTAGCGCACCGACTTCGGGCTTGACCAACTTCCATGACGTGACGGGCGGTGTGTACAAGGCCCGGGAACGTATTCAATGCCGCGTGCTGATCGGCATTTACTAGCGATTCCGACTTCACGCAGGCGAGTTGCAGCCTGCGATCCGAACTGAGACTAGGTTTGGTGATTCGCTCCACCTCGCGGTCTTGCTTCACATTGTCCTAGCCATTGTAACACGTGTGTAGCCCAGGGCATAAAGGGCATGATGACTTGACCTCGTCCCCACCTTCCTCCGGTTTGTCACCGGCAGTCTCGCTAGAGTGCCCAGCTTTACCTGATGGCAACTAACAACGAGGGTTGCGCTCGTTGCGGGACTTAACCCAACATCTCACGACACGAGCTGACGACAGCCATGCACCACCTGTCTTGAAGTTCTCTTGCGAGCACCCCCACGTTTCCGTGAAGTTCTTCAGATGTCAAGCCCTGGTAAGGTTCTTCGCGTTGCTTCGAATTAAACCACATGTTCCACCGCTTGTGCGGGCCCCCGTCAATTCCTTTGAGTTTCAACCTTGCGGCCGTACTACTCAGGCGGGATACTTATCGCGTTAGCTGCGGCACAGCAGGGGTCGATACCCGCTACGCCTAGTATCCATCGTTTACAGCCAGGACTACTGGGGTATCTAATCCCATTTGCTCCCCTGGCTTTCGTTCCTCAGCGTCAGTTGTGGCCCAGTAAGTCGCCTACGCCACTGGTGTTCTTCCTGATATCTACGCATTTCACCGCTACACCAGAAATTCCACTTACCTCTACCACACTCCAGTCTGCCAGTATCCAATGCAGTCCCAGGGTTGAGCCCTGATCTTTAACATTAGACTTAACAAACCGCCTACGAACTCTTTACGCCCAATAAATCCGGACAATGCTTGCATCCTACGTCTTACCGCGGCTGCTGGCACGTAGTTAGCCGATGCTTCCTTTGCTGGTACCGTCATTTTTTTCTTCCCAGCCGACAGAACTTTACACCCCAAAAGGCTTCTTCGTTCACGCGGTGTCGCTACGTCAGGCTTTCGCCCATTGCGTAAAATTCCCTACTGCTGCCTCCCGTAGGAGTATGGACCGTTTCTCAGTTCCATTGTGGGTGATCGTCCTCTCGAACCACCTACCGATCGTAGCCTTGGTAAGCTTTTACCTTACCAACTAGCTAATCGGACGCGGGCTCATCTTAAGACGGATTACTCCTTTTACCTATAAAACTGTCGAAATATAGGCATATGCGGTATTAATTAGCCTTTCGGCTAGCTATCCCCCATCTTAAGGCAGATTCCCACGCGTTACTCACCCGTCCGCCACTAGGTATTGCTACCTCGTTCGACTTGCATGTATGAAGCACACCGCCAGCATTCGTCCTGAGCCAGGATCAAACTCTCCGTTGTCAAAAGCCTAGCTTTGCGATTAGCTTTCGCCTTTCATACATCGCTAAACTATTAGAACTATTCGGAATAGTTTGCCTACTCAAATTCTTTTTGACAGGCGCCGTTCATGGCTATTCAGTTATCAGGGTTCAAATGTATTGGCCAAGGTGTCTACAATTTTAATTCTAGAACAAAATTGAGCCAAGTGCAAAAACCCCCTTGAAGGGGTCAAGCGAAGTTGAATAATAGCAAGTCGATAAACTAGTGTCAAATAAGGGAAGGCAGTCTTTACAGTTTAAACCATTAAGGAAAACGGAAGATTATGGTCTAGACTGTCTGATGTATATATCAAGGAGGAAATCCGTCAAATGAGTAATCCATTGGAACAATTAACCAAAGAAGATCTGCTCACTATTATTCGAGAAGGACGATTAACTGCATTAGCTGCAGGACAAGGATTGTCGAAAGCAGATAAAAAGAAACTATTTCACTCTCTAAGCAAAGTCATTAATATGACAGATTACAGAAAGCCAATTGACCGGATTTTTTCTGTGGTGGTTGTACTTTTTATCAGTTTGGTGATCCAAATACTTAACAAAATCGATACTAGTGGAGCTGTCCACGTAGTTTGTTTCGTTATATTTGTAGCGATGCTCTTCTATTTTTTATTAAACACAATAACAAAACTGACTATGGTTAACGCTAAATTAGAGTCTTTGATCGCCTTGCTCAGCAAATCCAATGTCATCAATAATTAAGACAACGACAAAGAAAGCCCGATGCCGTTAGTCGCAAATTATTTTGCCGGAGCAACAGGAACGTAGGGGCTATCAGGATTTACAGTTATCGTTTGGGATGCAGGATTAACAACCAGATCCATCATTTCCATTGGTACCGCCCCGAATAATGGTTCGTCCCCCAATACTAAAGCCGATAAATCACAGTAGCGGTCGGCAAAACGCACACGAAGTGGACCCACCATGGGAACTGCCTTACGACTGCCGTCTGCCAATATAATTTCGCGGGTAATTACTTCATTTAGATCAAAGCCAAGCCGAACAGCTAGATGCTCAGGAACAGCAAAGAAAACCGTGTCAGTATTAACAAGTGCTCTTGTCTCTAGCACTCGTTTGCTGAATAAATTTTCCATCTGAATATTGGCATAGGTTAATCCCATCGCAATACATCCTTTAAAATAGCATCTTCCATCACACTATTCAATGACAACCATTATATAACGTCTCTACTGTAGTCCTTCAATAAATAGGTTATGTGCTTAAGCCTTCTTTCCTTACGCTTATAGATACGTTTTTGCTGCTAGGAAAGTTCAATTAATATAAGAAAATTTGGCATGATTTAATCCGCTTATCCAATTTAAGAGGAAAAATATAACTGAACGAGGCAGAATCTGCGGTAATACCTATGTAGAAGCGGGAATTTAATTTGAGGATGAGTTTATAATCTGGGATAATAAGATTGGGTAATGTACAGTTAATCAGTTGGGGTGTTAGCCAATGACCCTTGCGCGACCTAAATATTCTGACCTTGAAGGGCTGAGTGACACAGACAAAAATCAACGCTGGAAAGAATTTTTCGATAAAGCTAGGGATGACTCACCATCAGAGTCTGTTGATGAACTTAAGAACAGAATATTTCAGTATGAACAGAAATATAAAATGAGTACAGAACAGATGCTAAAGGCAATCTGTTCTGGTAAATATTGTGACGACGAAGAAATCAGAAGATGGCAACGAAGCTACTGGGTTTTAGCTACGTTAGAGGATTATGCCCGGTAAACATTCTCCCATTCCCATCTACCGGTATTTAGCAATTCATGAAACTGTACTGCAACACTTTTGTGATGACGGTGTCATTACAGAGCTTGGGCTGAAAGAAGAATGGTATTGGCCAAAAGAAAAAAGACGATTGCCGTTTCTAAATATATATGGACGTATTTGTCTTCGCGGTGGATTAGTTCTGGATGTTGACAAAGTACTAAATATCACCGATGTAGCTGGGCAATATTATATTCAAACATCCGCTTATTCTTACAATTTAAGCATGAAAGAAGAAGGTAACGTATTCCGTTATGATAATAGCCATGCTCACGGCGAACATATTACGCCACATCATTTTCATCGCTTTGATCCACCAGGTACTGAAGTAGCCGGTTCTCCATTTGAAATTGGAAACAACTGGCCAACATTAGGAGAAGTGATCCAACAGGCTGATTTATATTATTGGGAACATATCTATCCCCAGCAAGTTCACGATGGAAGCGGGGAACGGATTAATGATCGCGATACATTACAAAGACAAACTTATCAAGCAACACCGTGCTTCCCTAACGCAGTCGCAGCTTCAAGAACTTGATCCAGCTGCCCTTTGCGCAAAACGGCCAGCGGTATTTTATTATTCAGACGGCTATTGGCAGACAGCATAAAAGAAACCTGCATCCAGAGATCATGTTCTTTTAATGCAGCTAGAACTTCTTTAATGCCGGTTAACAATCTGCCGGATTTAAATTGCCAAACCGGATAAGTATAACCAATTTGTCCGCGAGGCAAGGCAAAAACTTGTCCCTTCTGACGAGCCTTAGCAATGCTTTGCCTGGTCAGACCAAGAATTTGAGCGGCTTCTTTGTCAGATACACAGCCACCCTCTGCTTCAAGAAAGTTCTCTTTTACTCTGATGCCTCTTAATTTAGCAGCAGTCAGCGGATCGTCCTTGCGCATGACCATTTTTTATCCCTGGTAGTCCATCTACATTGTCTATCTAGTAAGAATAATTCGTCAAGTGATTAAGATGTTAAGACCCAATATTAAGCCGTTAAAAATAAATCTGGTGGGCAAGTTCGCTAAGTGTATCTTTGTGCCGGGCACCTTTTATTACTATAATTTGTTTGTCGCGCAATTGGCAAAGCAGAAAAGAATCTGACACTTTAAATAGCGTTGTCGCATAGGTAAAGCCTTCGGCTGATTTCTCGTCATTTTGATGTGCCAAAATACTTATGTAATTAGCGTAAATCATGCTTGCTGCTTGGGCTGTTGGGTAATAGGCAACCAATAACTTGAGACGATCGCGATGAGGTTCTTCAATTTTATAATCAGCAACAGCCCCTTTTAAAAGCGGTGCAAGGCTGTCAACATAAGGAGCAGAAAAAAATCTTTTTAGACTTACCGGTCCCATAACTAGCTTCTCACTGCCACGGACTCTTTCTAGAGTAGGCATAGAATTAAAGATACTGGGTTTACCGCTATAATAAAAAGGCTGATTAACATTCCCCGCAGATTGATTATCACCCTGTTGATTTTTAGTATTTAGCTGCAGATGCTCAATTAGCTGATGAACTAATTTGTTTATTGCAACTTTAGCTTCCTCATCGTCTAATTCCGAACTGTGCAGATAAATAAAATACTTATTTTTGCAAAAAGATATGCTGTCTTGATCTTCACTGGACGCGTCTCCCTGAGCTAAATAACTTGACGATCCTCTGCGGGCAGCACAGTACGCTCCGTATGCACCATCCACGGTGGCAAATTGATAAGCTTCTATAAATATTTTTCTCTGCCCTCTTTGTAAAATACGCTGATGTTTATCCTGGCACTGGTATTCTTTCAATAAATCATCAGCAATTGAATAATAACTCAAGCTTGGCAAATTTGGATTGGGAGGAGAAATCACCTGAGCAGTTGCGCTATCAGCCCAGCCTTCACAATTCACTGCTGCTAAATAATCGCAAAGTGTTGTTGAATACTCAGAAAGTGCTTTTGCGGGCAGCACTGTCAACAGAAAAGTCAACAATAAAATTGATAAGACAAAATAACGAAAATGCATTTGAATCAATGCTCTTTTATCAGACGAATCCAGTTCAAAGATAAAATCGACGTCGACTACACAAGTATAGTCGACTTAGAAGGGTATTATACAATATAGTCTGTCTCCGATAAGAGTAAACAATTTAATTGAACCTTGCTGACAATAGCTCAAATAGTATTTATTACTTTCTTTCGTTGAATTGATAAGGGGATTTCATGCAAAGCACTGCTCGAGAAAAGAGAATTTTGGGCATGGACATATCTTATTTGTCGGCAGAATGGAACGCTATTTTTAACAAGCCCAAGTTATCGGCAGATCTTTGGGCTGCGATGACTGTCACTTTTGTCGCTCTGCCTTTAAATCTTGCCCTGGCAATTGCCGCGGGCGTCGAGCCTATTATTGGTATCACAACAGCCATTGTATCTAGCATAGTCTGCTCTCTTTTTGGTGGGCAAAGATATGCTATCACCGGACCATCTGCCACAATGTCAGTTGTGCTTTTGCAAATATCTCAAACTTACGGAATGGCTGGAGTCTGGTTAGTGGGAATTATGGCCGGCCTTTTGCAATTTTTAGCTGGTGCTTTGCGCTTTGGTAAATTGATTAGCTATATACCAATGCCTGTCATTGTAGGATTTACCAATTCTATCGGTATTCTTATTATATTTAATTCTATAGCTAATTTTGTCGGAGCACCTAATCAAACAGTTGTCCATGCAGGACAAACGCCACCATTAGCCGGCCATCCTTTAATACCGGAATTTTTTCAAGACATATTAGAACTTATGTGGCACGTATTTGCACACCACGAATGGAATCTGTATGCGCTGCTCATTGGTTTACTGGTCATAGCCATTGCTTTCCTTATACCAAAAGTGACAAAAGCTATTCCTGCACAACTTATAGCGATTGTTTTTGTTTCGTTTCTAGCTTGCCTATTTCATTATAATGTTCCACGCATCTTAGACTTGAGCCCTATTACACAAGCCTTAGCCATTCCCGCTATTCCTAATTTGCCCTGGCAAAACATAGATGTCTTATTTCCTTATGCTATTACTGTTTTTTTACTTGGCTCTATAGAATCATTGCTTTCTGCGTCAGTTGCTGACGGTATGACTATGATAAATAAGCACCACTCAGACCAAGAATTAATTGGTCAAGGGCTAGCAAATATAATTACTCCTGTATTTGGTGGTATTCCAGTAAGTGGTGTAATAGCGCGCACCGCTGTAAATATTAGAGCTGGTGCTCAGAGCCGTTTATCCGGATTGATGCATGCTGTACTCTTAATTTTATTTGTTCTATTTTGTGCCAAACAAGCCGAACAAATTCCTTTAGCTGCTCTTGCTGGAATTTTAATTCTTACCGGCTTTCGATTAATTGAGTGGGATGCCACCAAAAGAATTTTCTGTGCCTCCAAAGTAGAAGGTATGGTTGTCTTGATTACGACTATGGTTTCAATATGTATGGATTTGACCGCCGGTGTAATTGCCGGACTATTAATATCTTGTGGCCTATTCATAAGACAAGTTTCAGCGATAAGGATTATTCCTCATCCACACGAACCCGATCATCGTTCTAAAACGCGTCAACCTGTCCCGGTATGTAAATTCGTGCGCACATTTTTGCTTGATGGACCATTGTTTTTTGGCGCGGCGCAACGCTTTGTGGAAACTATGTCTTACACGACAGATTTAAAAGCAATTATTCTGCACATGAAAGCAGTTCATGTAATGGACTTAACTGGTGCCCATACATTGCTTGGTATTTATGATCAATTAAAACGTAAAAATATTCGTTTAATATTGGCAGAATTACAAGACCAACCTTTAGAAGTGCTTGAAAAGATTCATGGTACAGATAAAATTGGTAAAACCAACATTTATAGTGACTTTAAAGAAGCAATAATATCCGTTAATGCCAGCTTACTTCAGACCGATTGTGTAGGTTGTGCTGCTACCCTTAAACAAGCCGGCAAGCAGCACATACACGGACCTCGTGATTGTTCATTGAGAAAGGCTATTGTTCTTAACACAGAAAAGATAGCTGACATTTTATCGCAACGCATTCTTGCTAATACTGGTGAACCGATAGTTGTTGAGAAAGAGCCAACTGGTATAGATTACAGTAGGCTCATCAACGTAAATTCAACGACTGATATTCCCGGACGTTTGCAGAATACTCCTATAGCCGATCTTTTGCGTTCGCAAAATATTTATGACATAGATTATGAAATAAGCTCGGCACCCAACTTAATCATAGGCATGTGTATAGATCATCGCAAGCAATTGCATTTGCCAAAAAATGGCGCGTACATTATTAGAAGTCCCGGTGCCAATATGAAAGATCATGAATTTTCAATTGCTTTAGGCTTATCATCAGGTATAACTTACATGGCTCTAATGGTGCACAATAAATGTTTGATGAGCAATCCTTTTGATAGAAAAGAATTGTTAAAGCGTATATTGGTGCAAGAGCATGGTTGGGATAGTGATAAAGTTGAAAAAGCCTTTAACGATTTTGCCATAGCCAAACAGATTGGTGATCCCATCTCTTTTGGACTTGCGGAATCAGCTCGTTTGCAGAATATATTTAAAGGACTGACTGTTGTGCCTTTGCTTTACGACATATATAGTGACAAGCTTTATATAATTAATGAGTCGCTTGTAGACAGTATTCAGGCTGATGTGATTGATTGATTCGCGTTACTTAGCTACCGCAGTTAATTGCTGCTGGTACCAAGCTATTGTCTCTTTTAGCCCTGCAACAAGATCCTTCTTTGGTTCCCATTTCAATAACTTTTTTGCTACTGAGATATCAGGCAATCGCCGTTTAGGATCATCTATTGGTAGTGGTTGCAAAACAATCTCACTTTGTGAGTTAGTTAGTTCTTTAATGAGCTTTGCCAACTCCAATATGGTCCTTTCTTGCGGGTTGCCTAGATTAACCGGTAAATGATAATCGGTCTGCATTAAGCGAACAATACCTTCAACCAAGTCCGACACATACTGAAAACTGCGTGTTTGTGAACCATCACCATATACGGTGAGTGGCTTATTCTCCAAAGCTTGGCTGATAAGATTTGAAACTACACGACCATCATTAATACGTAGGCGCGGACCATAGCAGTTAAAAATTCTGACTATGCGTGTGTCTAAGTCGTGCTTATTATAATAAGCCATCGTAATAGCTTCAGCAAAACGCTTTGATTCGTCATACACACCCCGTGGACCAATTGGATTAACATTGCCCCAATAAGTCTCAGGCTGTGGATGTATTTCAGGGTCGCCATATACTTCAGATGTGCTAGCCAATAAATATTTTGCGGATTTTACTCTGGCTAAGCCAAGAGTATTATGTGTGCCCAAAGAATTTACTTTCAAAGTTTCAATAGATAGCTGTAAATAATCTACTGGGCTGGCTGGCGAGGCGAAATGTACAACCCAATCGATTTCGCCAATGATATGCATATGATTACTCACATTATGGTGAATAAATTCAAAATTTTGATTATTCTGATGGTGAGCTATGTTATTAAAATTGCCGGTGATAAGGTTATCTATGACGATAACTTTGTGCCCCTCTGAGAGAAGGCGATCTGTAAGATGTGACCCAATGAAACCAGCACCGCCAGTTATGGCATACTTCAATGTCCTATACCTCTGTATGTGATTCCTGCTAAAAGTAAATCTTTTTCCGATAACACGTTGCGTCCATCTATAATTAGCGGCGACCGCATAACTTTAGCAATTTCTTGCCAATTAGCTTGTTTGAATTCGTCCCATTCTGTAACTAATAACAAAGCATCGCAATTCTTGGCTAACTCAATTAAATCCTTACAATAGGTTAGGTTAAGCTCAGGCTGCTGCTCTGCACAAACACCATTGCTTACTGGATCGTATGCTTTAACGAAAGCTCCCATTTTAATTAGATGATTGGCTATAGTAAGACTGGGAGCGTCGCGTAAATCATCTGTATTAGGCTTAAAAGATAATCCCATCAGTCCAATTGTTCGTCCCTTTAGAATTTTGAGTTCTTCTTGCAATTTACCAATAAGTACTTTTCGTTGTCTTTCGTTTACAGCAATAGTAGATTCAAGAAGAGGCATTGGATAATTATATTCTTTAGCACTTTCAATCAAAGCTCTAACATCTTTACCGAAACAACTGCCGCCCCAGCCGATTCCGGCGTTTAAAAAATATTGTCCAATTCGTTTGTCTAACCCTATACCTTTAACTACTTCACGAATGTCAGCACCGGCCTTTTCGCATAAACCGGCCATTTCATTAGCAAAACTAATTTTCAAGGCCAGAAAGGCATTAGCAGCGTACTTGATCAGTTCAGCACTAGTTAAATCAGTAATCACAAAGGGTATTTTAATTGATTCTGCTGAATTGCCATTTCTCTCACTATAAGTTGTCTCGGGCTGACCTTGCAAAAAGGAAGGTGCTTTAAAACTTTGTTTTAGAATAGGTTGATAAAGTTCCTTCATCAGAGAAATAGCAAAATCATCGCTACTGCCAATTACAATTCTATCCGGATAAAGCGAATCAGCTATCGCTGAGCCTTCACGTAAGAATTCAGGGTTACTTACAACAGAAAAAATAGGCAATTCTTCCCCTTCTAATTTTTCCGACATTCTGCTTGCTACAACAGCTAACGATTTGTGTTCCTTTTTGCTTGTCATTCCTTGGTTTATTAACATTTCAACCCAATTACCTGATCCCACAGGAACCGTAGATTTATTTACTACTACTCGCTTGTGAGTTGTATCAAGAGCAGAGCCTATTTCTGATGCCACGGCAGTGACCTGAGAGAGATCTGGCTCACCGCCAGCCAAAGACGGTGTCCCTACAGCAATAAAGATCACTTTAGACTTTTTAACTGCAGGCGCCAAGTTTTCAGTAAATTCTAACGAGTGGCTATTAGTTGTGCTTTCCACCAATTGTGCTAAGCCAGGCTCAAAAAACGGTATTTTGCCTTGCTTTAGCTCATTAATCCGGGCAACATTGACATCAACAACAATAACTTTATTACCTAAATATGCCAAGCAGGCACCAGTTACTAGTCCGACATAGCCTGCCCCAATGACACAAACATCCACCTTTGATTACTCCCCAACTATCTCTTTAGATTAATTAGAGGTTAGCAGATTGTGCTTATTTATGTATTGATTCTGCGAAATATTTCTCTTTAGCTTTAATCATTAGGGGTATCCTTGTTACATGCCATCTCAATTTGAACAATTTTGTCAAACTATTGCCTCTTTACGCGGTCCTGATGGTTGTCCATGGGATCGCGAACAAACTTATAAGAGCCTTACGCGGTATCTCTTAGAAGAGACATATGAAGTTCTAGATGCTATTAACACTGATGATTTTGACAAACTTAAAGATGAACTAGGCGACCTTTTATTGCAAATAGTCTTACAAGCACAACTTGGCACAGAGCAAGGACACTTTGACATTGAAGATGTTATTCAAGCAATCAATAAAAAAATGATCGCCAGGCATCCCCATGTTTTTTTAGACAAAGAACTTAAGACCAGCGCTGAAGTGCTAAGCCAGTGGAATCAAATAAAAGAAGCCGAAAAAGCCTTAGTACTTACTAATAAGAGTGACAACAATGATCCAGTTCAAGATTCTGCTTTAGCTAATATACCTAATGCTATGCCGGCTTTGCTAAAAGCTTTAAAAATATCTGAAAGAGCAGTAAATCAAGGTTTTGAATGGGAAAAGGAAGATGATATATGGAAACAATTAGAAAGTGAAATAGAAGAATTCAGGCAAGAGGCAAAGAAACCAGATCATTATGCCGATGAGAGAATAAATGTAAATGATCAAAGTAAACAAGAGTCTTCAATAGCCCACGAGAACCTTTATTTGGAGATGGGGGATATTCTATTTACTATGGTAAATATCGCGCGTTGGTATAAAATTGATCCAGAGGAGGCACTGCTATTAACCATTGAAAAATTCAAAAAAAGATTTCAATTAATGGAAAGAAAGACAAAATGTTCGTTGAGAGATTTAACGCTTACCCAATTGGATGACTTATGGAAGCAAGCCAAAGAAGATATTAAAGCCGCTAATGACGTTTAGAAAACAGTTTACTAAAAGGACCAAGGAAAGAGTAATCTATGAATCGTGACAAAATAATGATTTGTCTTTTTATTGCTATGGCGATAGGCATTTTCTTTTATTTTCAATTTGCCCAAGAAAATAAGAATCTAATAGAAAGTTTGGCTCCTTTTAGGAAAACTATCATGGCTGTTAAGCGTCCTCGTGTCGTAAACTTCACCGCTAAATGGTGTGCGCCCTGCCAGCAATTTAAGCCTATCTTAAAAAAAGTGATGATGAATTATAGTCAATCGGTTGACTACGAAAGTATAGACATCGATGATAAAGGTAACAAAGACTTGGTGCGCTCATTTTCTGTCAAATCCATTCCCGCTACCTATGTTTTCGATCGACAAGGGAATTTGATATTTAAACATATTGGTTACATAGATCCAGAAGAATTAGATTACTATTTGCGTAAGACTATTTTATAGGCGCTGCCTCGCTCTCGCTGCGCTCGGCTCAACGCGCGTATCCAGCAGCGCTCCGCGAGGCCACAATAGTGCGCCAGCATAACTTATATGCTTCTGCACTATTGCACCGGCGCACTTGCTGAGCTTTGGTACCGTATGTGGTGATCTTTCCCCAATCACTATAAGCGAGATACCTTTTCATCGCTTATAGTCTTATCTGATTTTTTGGCTAGCTTAACCGGGATATTACTATTCAAAGCCAGGTTTACATAAGCTGGCTCTTTATGTTGGTCAGCTAACACTTCAAGTACGGAAGCCAGTCTATATAAACGCCTAGTTAAGCCACTGTCTGGATTGCCTAATACAAGCATGAATCTGTTGGTTTCGACTTTTACATTATGTGGCTCGCGCATATCCAAGGACAACACGGGACATTGCATTTGTTTGCTAATATATGATATCCAGTTAGCCCATTGTTCAATTTCAGCTTGATTTAAATGAAGCTGTGCCGCTTTTTCTGTATATATTTTTAGTGATGGTTGATAAATATTGGGAAAATCTGCAATTGAAATGAATCTCCCCGATTCGGACATCACAAATTGAGCTTTTGTATCAGTCGTATCTAATGTGTTAGAAAAATTCGAAGCCGGTCCTGAATTGGGCGCATTTAGGCATTTAGAATTATTTGGCAAAAGTGCGGGACAGTATATGGTTGCCCAAGGAAATTCTTCTAATACTTCAACTTTGATTAGCGGATGCGGCAATACGTACCGTCTGACAAAAGCATGTTTAACTATACTCAGTTTTCTGATTCTGTTTTCTAGTTCGCTGGGATTGAGCAAAAATATAGGGGTGTTCATTACTTCGGACTGTAAAACATGACAAATCTGCTCATTACTGCTAACGACATTGCCGTTTATGACCAGCCCATCTTTGTTCTCAGATAAATGACAGTTTATGCGCTCAAAAACAAGAACGCCAATTGAAAGTAAAGAGAGCAGAATAAAGTAACGTAAAAATTGTCGACGTAACCGGGCATATCTAGTTAATTTTCGTTGTTCCCGGCGACTCTTAATCCACTGCCGTCTTTTTTCAACAGGTAAACTCATAACGCTGTAACCTTTGCATGCTTACTGCCTTGGTTCTTGCTCTTCAATTTTTCAGTGGATATATTTATTTGTCCGTAAAAGCTAAGATCAGCTCCTCCAGTCATTTTAATTACATTCTCATCTGACCAATCAATTAATAAAGTGCCACCGGGAAGAGTGACCATTACCTTGCTGTCTGTTCGCTTTTCTAAAATGCTAGCGACAGCCGCCGCGGCGGCTGCACTACCGCAAGCTAAAGTAGCTTTGCTACCTCTTTCCCAGACAAAAACTTGAATATGATTGCGGTCTAAAACGTTTACAAATTCTATGTTTGTGTGTTCAGGAAAGTGACTGTCAATTTCTAATGCTTCGGCAATGGGTCTTAGAGCAGAAGGAAAGAAATGGTCCTGGGGTCTGTCTTTTATGTTAGTTAAATGACTAAACAAATTGGGGTTAAGAAAATCAGCCTCAAATATCACGCAGTGAGGATTGCCAACATTGACACAAGTAATAGGGAATTTTGCCTTGCCTAGCTCGAATAGTTCTTGAACTACCCTGCCAATTTTCTTGGCTGAAAAGGGAATTTCATTTGCCAAAAGCTTTGGTGCGCCCAACATAACTGTTATCTGGCTTTTGTCTTGATAGCTGAGACTAAGCGGCCCTAGTGCTGTGGCTACTTTAAAGTCTCCGTCCATATTCTTTTCTTCTCTTGCCCATAAAGCTAAACAACGAAGCCCATTGCCGCATATGTCTGCAGTTGAGCCATCGCTATTGTGATAAGTCCAGGATAATTGACAGTCTTGACTGGTCGGTCCATAAAGAGCAGACGCCATTTGGGACAATTCAGGTACGGCTAAATCCATTGCAAGAATCAAGCCATCTGCTCCTATGGACAGTCTTCTATGGCAGAGTTCTTTCGCTAATACAGGAGCTACGCTTTGCCATTGCGATAAAAGCGGCCGCGCAGCTGAATCAAGGAGCTTTTCACCATTCAAGAAGATTAGATCGTTGCCCAAAGCCTGCATTTTAATAAAAGGCAGGCTATAAAAAGCGGGCGTTATTTGGTTGGATAGGCTCAATTTAGACTGATTCTCCTGACTTAATAAACAAACTATCAGACATATCACCGGGGAATAACAAAGGGGACGACTGATATATTAGCGGCTGTACGAGGTAGACAGTAGCATTATAGCTGCTTATTAAATTTCTAAAAATTTACCTTATCCGAGCGGATTGATGCCTAGTTTTGGGTATTTATCAGATATAGGACGCGAATGTTTAATGCTTGGCAACATGCAAAGGAATTATTCCTTCCTTCTTGATTAAGCAATAGGGTGATAGTTAATATGTTTGATCAAAGCTACCAACAGCTCTATTTAGAGAAACAAGTAATTTTGCAAGGACAAGCTTATCCATGTCCGCGCTGTAAATGCGGAAATCTAGAGCCCTTTGGTGAAACCGAGACGTTTTTTTGCACTGCTTGCGCACGTAATTTCGTAGCAATTAATGCTGGACGGATCCTTTATCCTGTTTACCAGATGAAAACAAAAATTGCCCCAGTATTTTGGTGGGATGGTTTGCATTGGCACTTAGCTGGTACAACAGCCTCTATTAGACAAACTATTTGGACAGCTGTGATATTTGTCATGCCTCTTTTATTGCTTGATGGTATTGTCTTTTACGTTAATCATGGACATCCTATCGGTCAAGCATCTAAGCAAGCCTTTTGGCTAAACCTTTCTCTCCTTAATCTTCTCGTTGGATTTTTTCTAGCTCAGCTTTGTTATTTAATGTGCTGGGATCACGAAGGACGAAGAAAACGCGCTGTCCGGCAAAACAGCCAATATAAATATTAATTTGCTTAATTGCATGACATTTTTCTATAGACTATTATCTATAGATGATTTCAGATGACATAAAGATAAATGAAGAAACTTCCATGGCAGGAGGGCATTTGCCTGTCATGTTGGAAGAGGCTGTTGGTCTGCTTAACGTCAGACCTAACCATTTATATATTGATGCTACAGCTGGTGCTGGCGGACACTTAAAAAGAATTTGTCAAAAGGCTGGTTCTGGCAAGGGCATAATAGCTATGGATCAAGATTCTTTGGCTTTGCATAAATTAAGTGTAAATAGTGGTCCGCTCGCTAATGAAATTAAATTTGTTCACAGCAATTTTGCTAATCTAAAAACAGCATTATCTGACCTAGATATAAACACTGTAGATGGTGGCATTATAGCTGATCTTGGTATATCTTCTAATCAATTAGATGATAGTCAACGCGGTTTTAGTTTTCAGCGCCAAGGGCCTCTAGATATGCGTATGAACACAAATAATCGGATTACGGCTGCCGATTTGGTAAACGATTTGAATGAAACTGAACTGGCTAATATCATTTATAAATACGGTGAAGAGCGTAGTAGCCGGGCAATCGCTAAGGCAATAATAAAAAATCGTCCTTTCGCTAATACTAGCGAGTTAGCTAACGTTGTTGAAAAGGTAGTTAGATACAGAGGACATAAATCCAAATTGCATCCTGCTACACGTACATTTCAGGCGTTAAGGATAGCTGTCAATAATGAATTAGAGAATTTAGAAATATTTTTAGAACAAGCAAACTCGATTTTGACTCCTGGCGCTAGGCTTGTAATTATTACTTTTCACAGTTTAGAAGATCGGATAGTTAAGCGGTTTTTTACACATATGGCAAGTCCTTGCATATGTCCACCACGCCAACCAATCTGTACTTGCAATAAAAAAAGGGAGCTTCTAATAATCACTCCAAAGCCATTAATCGCAGGCGAGCAAGAAATACTTACCAATATACGGAGTCGGAGTGCTAAACTACGTGCAGTAGAAAAATTGCCTTAAAGCATAGCTATCCGAGAAGCACATATTAGGCTAAAATATTGGCACCAAATTATAGATTATAGATAAGCAACTTATATGAATCAGATAGATATGACTGATAAATTATATTATCCCGAGATAGACGATCATTATGTTAGCGGTAATCTAAAAGTGCAAGCTATCAATTTACCCGTATTTGTGCAGCAAAAATCTTTACCTAGTTTGCCAAGCTCGGTCCCGCTTGTTGATCCACTTAAGCGTCCTAGCTTTAAAGCGCCATTATTGATGCGCATTAACCGGGTGCTGCAGGTGGCTTTGATTGCTCTGTCTGCCATTGCCATTGCAGCTTACAGCATTGATGTAATGATGTCCCGTAACCTGACAATCTATCAAGAGAAGGCCCGCAGACTAAGTGAGCATAACTGTGAACTATCGGCCAAGTTATTGAAATCAATTTCTTTTCAAGGTATCCAAGAAAGCGTCTTGGGGCATAGCGCTAGACAATCTAAATTGCGAGTTCCCGATGAAGTTTTAGTGGCTGCTGAAGTGCCGCCAGTGAAGTGCGAACCTTTTGTTCCCGCCAAGCATCATTTGCCTTTAATGGCTGGTTACTAGCTCCTCATCTAAGCTGGAGGCTTTCTATTGCTTACTGTCTTAGAATCTGAGCATAGTCTTAAACAAAAGCGTGCAAATAAGCCCCGTTCTCCACTTTGGCGCTTGCGCATGTGGCAAGTTTTGCTGCTTGCGGGTTTTATTATAGTCCTTAGCCGCCTATATTATTTGCAAGTCATTAAAGGAAATGAGCTCCGTCACAAGGCTATGGTGCAGAGGCAACAAAATAATTTGTTGGTACATCGTGGCACGATTACGGATAGACATGGACTGCCATTGGCTATCGATACCACTAGATATGATGTTTATGTTCATACCGATTTGCTTAAAGTCAATGTAACTGAAGCAGTAGATAAATTTGCTCAAATCACGCATCAAGAAGTGGACAAGATACAGAAGTTATTCTTTGCTGGTTATCCTGTTATCACTCTAGCTAGACATGTAGATCGCGACACAGTTGAAGAGTTGCAAGCTCTTAACTGGCTCGGTATAGACATTGTGCCAAGGCCCTTTAGACATTATCCAGAGGGCCATTTAGCGGCTCATTTGCTAGGCTATGTCAATGTGGACAGTCGTGGGCAAGGCGGCGTGGAGCAAGGACTGGAGCAAAAATTAAAAGACACCGGTGAACTAGTTAAGCCACAACTTGATGGTCATGGTAGTCCCATTCCAGTAGTTATATCAAAATCAAATAAAACATCTATAAACCCGCCATTGGGAAGATATATTGAGCTAACGATAGATAATTACTTGCAGCATTTAGCGGAAAAAGAATTATTTGCTATGTGCAAACATGCGAACGCTCAAAGAGGAGCAGCAATTATCACCGACCCAAAGAATGGTGAAATCTTAGCTTGGGCAAATTATCCTTCTTTTGACCCTAATCAATATTCTAAGTATCCATATGTAGTAACGAAAAACTGGTCGATGGTGGATGTATATCAACCAGGATCAACTTTTAAAATTCTTACTGTGGCCAGCGCTCTTGATCTGGAGACCATCAAACCCAATAGTACCTTCTATGACTCCGGATCATTGAGGGTGGGCAATCGCACAGTACACAATCACGATGGTGGCCATGGGCAATTAGATCTATTGCATCTTTTCATTCACTCGAGCAATGTTGCAGCAGCTCAAGTAGCTTTGACTATGACGCCAAAGCAATTTCATGACAAATTGCAATTGTTCGGTTTGGGCTCTCAAACCGGGATTGATTTACCCGGCGAATCGGCGGGACTATTGCTACCTGCTAAGGAATGGAAGCCAATTGATACTGCCACAACAGGCTTTGGACAAGGAGCAATTGCAGTAACGCCCTTGCAATTAGTAGCAAGTGTGGGAACTATCGCTAATGATGGAGTATGGATAGAGCCTCATTTGGTAAGGCGGGTTTATGACCCCCTCTCGGGCGTGACCCAAAATTGGGCTGCACCGAAAGAAAGACAAGCGGTATCCGCGACGACAGCTAAAACTGTACGCACACTTTTAGCAGAGAACATTGCTCGGGGCAGCCAAATAGCAGGACAGGTGCCAGGTTACTCAGTAGCTGGTAAAACTGGCACAGCACAAAAAGTCGGGCAGGGAAGACACGGTTATTTAGCCGGACAGACCATAGCCTCTTTTATAGGATTCTTGCCAGCTAATGATCCACAATTACTTTGTTTAGTTGTTATAGATGGTCCTCAAACTGACGGACGTTGGGGCAATACAGTTGCCGGTCCAGTCTTTAATGCCATTGCCGTTGAATCAGCACGTTATCTTGGTATTGTGCCTGATAACTCTTATATGCCTGGTACGGTTGCTAAACATGACTCACAGAAGGCGCCTTCAATCAAATATTCTAAAGAAAATAAAGAAATAAACTAGACTAGTCTTGTTATGAAATGAACTTTTTCGCCTCAATATCGTAATACAAAATAAGGTGCAATTATTTGAGATTGTGTCCCTAATAAAAGTAGTCGATCGAGGCAAAACAAAATGTCCAGTAAATTTCCCAATTTATTCAGCATCACTGTAGTCCTTATAATAGGTCTAAGCCTCAATCAGGCATGTGCTTTGCCACCAGGGCATCGTTATACAAAGAAAAAATTAAAAGATTTTGATCTGATCATTTTGCATACAAATGACCTTCACTCACACGACCTACCTTTTAACGAAAATGGTCATCTTGTTGGTGGCTTATCTAAAATCGCATATTTAGTGTCTTCCATTAAACATAAACATAATAATGTGATTGTTATAGATGCCGGAGATTTTTTTCAAGGTACCCCTTTGTTTCAACGCTATGGTGGTGCAGTAGAAATCGAAGCTCTAAATGAAATAGGCTATGACGTTGTTGAGTTAGGCAATCACGAGTTTGATAAAGGAGCTCAGTATTTAGCTAATCAACTTAAGCAAGCTAAATTCCCAGTTTTAGCGTGTAATTTAGACTGCTCATCCTTACCGGCTTTAGGGTCGTTTATCAAAGCCGGCATGATAAAAGAAATAAATGGCGAAAAAATTGCTTTAATCGGTGTCATAACACCTGACTTGGAGAAAAAGGCATTAGGACTTGAGGGTGTGAAAGTTAAAGCTCCTGCCGGCGATTGGATGCAACCAGTTAAGGAAGAAGTAGAGTATTATCAAAATCAAGGTATCGATAAAATTATTGTTGTCAGCCATTGTGGTGTGGAATTAGACAAAGCTCTAGCCGATGCAATCCCGTCAATCGATTTAATTGTCGGTGGACACAGTCACACTACTTTGAAAAAGCCGTTCTGGGTCGCCCACCCGGACGGCAATTACACAGCCATTGTTCAGACAGGTTGCTATGGTAGGGCTTTAGGAGATCTAGATCTCAAGTTTGATCAATTAGGACATTTGATTAAGCCAAAAACCGAATATAAACTGATAAGCATTAACAGCAATCTAAAAGAGGATCCTCAATTAGAAACTTACTTGCAAGAAAAAGAAAAGCCCTTGCTAGCCTTAGCAAATAACATTATTGGCTTTTCTGACGGAACTTTTTGGAATCATTTTGCCAATATGCCAACCGACTCAGCTATCGGTAATTTAATCTGCGACGCAATGGCAGAAGCTACGGTGAATTGCGGTGTACAAATAACTTTTCAAAATCGCGGTGGTATAAGAGCCAAGCTAGAAAAAGGTCCGATAAGCGAAGAAAAAATTCAAGAGATTTTGCCTTTCGACAATAAAATAATCTGTGCCACCGTATCTGGTGAGGCTCTGCTTTCTTTACTTAAATATAGTCTATCAGGACCTCACTATGGTGCATTTTTTGATGTGCATGGACTGAAAATCACTTATGATCCTGAAAGTCCGCCTGACAAACGCATTATCTCTGTTCTAGTACAAAACGCAGCAGGTGATTGGTTGTCTATAGAAAAGACAGCCTCTTATAAAATTGCTGTCAACGACTATAATTTCAAAGGTGGCGATGGCTACAATTTTTCTAAAGCTACAGATGTTAAATATACCGATGAAAAATTAGCCGACGCTTTACGCGCTTATATAACTAAACATAAACATATCAGACCAAGCTTTTCTCATCGCATAATGCCTGTCTCTAGAAAAAGTTGAACAAAGATCTTCTGCGTGCGGACATATATCTGAGCGTAAATTCAAAGATTAAAGCATTTATGGAAATAGTTTTTCTTTCTATCTTTCAAGCGGAAGAAATTCACAATGAGCAAATCCGGTTGTATGTCGGTATGTCTGGTGTTCGGGATCATGGTTTGCTCGAATCAGCTTTAGGATTACCCATGCAAACGTTTGAGGGTCAGCTGTTGCATCCGACCATATTTCTGATGGCAGCGGCTTATTTCTTTAGTCTTATTAAAAACCATGCTTTTATTGATGGTAATAAAAGAACGGCGACAATGGCAGTTTATACATTTTAGAAGTTGAAGAAGATGAGCTGGTTAATTTTGCCGTGCAAATAGCTGAAGAAAGCCTTCACAAGGATATAATTGCAAAATTCTTAGAAGAACATAGTCTCAAATTACCGGTTTAATAAGAAATTTCATGGTGCCCAGAGCTTATGTGCATCTTATATTTAATGAAGCGTATATTAAATTCCTGAACCATTGTTATATTCAATATAATAACATAGTATTAATTGAGTTATTGCTGAAATACTGTTTCCCGTAATAACTGCGTAGTAAGTGAGGAATGAAAAAATGGCAATTGTTAAAAAACTAACCAAGATAGGCAATAGCTCTGCATTGGTGCTTGACAGGCCAATTTTGGGTTTGCTTGGGATAAATAATGAAACTCCAGTGGAAATTTCATTAGGAGAAGATGGTAAAAGCTTGGTCATACGTCAAGTTTCTAATGAACCGAGTAATCGTAAGCTGTTTAAACAAGCCCTAAAAGAAGGGAATAAGCGATATGCCGGAGCAATGAAAAAGCTGGCTAATAAATGACACAATAGACTAACAATCATGCTGTTCGCTATCTTTATGGAATGGTTCATAACAGATAATGTACGTTATAGGACGGTCGAGTCAATAGATAAACGTGCTTTGACTTAGCTAAATTGGATTGGTCAGGTATTGGCTCTACCTTGACTCTGTAGATCTTTAGGTCTAGTCTATTGGATTGTATAGACTCGTCTTCGTTTACTAACAATATGAATTGGTTTTACAAAGGCTTTATCTTATTCGCTGCGATGTTGACACTTTTGCAGAGCAATTCCATGAGTTATGCATCTTCACTAAAGCCGCGTTATACCTACGGATACATAGATAAGACTGGGAAGATTGTTATCAAGCCGGAGCTTGAAGCAGCATTTTGTTTCTCAAACGGGCTAGCGCCTGTAGGCGTATACAACGGAAAGGAGATGCAATACGGATATCTAGATAAAAGCGGCAATTTTGTTATCCAGCCACAATTTGAAGATGCCCAAAAGTTCTCTGAAAATTTGGCAGCGGTAGATATTGGGAATAAATGCGGCTTCATTGATAACAAGGGAAAATTGGTTATAGTACCAAAATATGATGCTCAATATGGGGTAAAGTCCTATTTTCGTTTGCCTGACAATGAAGCAGACGAGAATCCAGCAATTCATTTCTCTATCTTTTCCGAAGGGTTAGCCCCAGTAGCGGTCGGCGGTCCCTCAGGATTGTTTGGGTACATTGATAAGACCGGAAATTTTGTTATCCAACCAAAATTTGTTGCCGCACATAGTTTTTCGCAAAATTTAGCTGCAGTGAGGATAGGCAAGAAATGGGGATACATCAACAAGCTAGGCAATTTAGTGATAAGTCCTCAATTCCAAGCTGCTGGCGATTTTTCTGAGAATTTAGCACCTGTCCGAATCCCAGGTGATGTTCACTTTATTCATCCATTCACTCACACCGAAGCTTATACAGACGGGAGTTGGGGGTTCATTGATCAGGCTGGAAAAGTGATAATTGCTCCAGAGTTCGACGGGGCAAACGCATTTTCTGAGGGACTCGCATGCGTAAGAATAGTTGATCCCAAGGAAGGTTATGTGGTTGGATATATCAACTGTAAAAGGGAAATGGTAATTCCCCCACGGTTCGGAAGTGGGAGATCTTTTTCGAGTGGGCTGGCAGCCGTTAGAGTTCTCACTAAAGAATGGGGCATTATTCCCAATCAGAAGTGGGGATATATAGATCAAACTGGGCAAATAAAAATCAAACCAACTTTTGAAACAGCCGGCGATTTTTCGGATGGACTTGCTGTATTTGGAGTATTTTCCATGAAACTTACTGGAACAACGCATTAAGACTTAAAAGCATGCAGAGGTAATATTTGAAGAGTACCGAAAATAGCCGACTTCGGTATTGTTTGATCTTTTAGGACTCTTTATTTTGGTGATAATGCTTCTAAATTATCTTTCGCTTCTTTAAAATTTGGTTTTAACAAAAGTGCCTGATGATACTGAGCAGCGGCTTCTTCGTCTTTGCCTAATTGATGATAAGCAACACCAAGATTATTTAGCGCTTTTACATTTTTAGGATCAAACTTAATCGCCAATTGATAATAATAAATAGTTTCTCTTAGATCCATTTTTTGATGATAGAACAAAGCTAAATTGTAATAGGCATCTGCGCATTCAGGGTCAATTGTTAGAGCTTGCTTGTATTCATCTAAAGCTTTGTCATATTGTCCTTGTCTAAAATAACTAATGCCCAGGCTAGTATGTGCTTGAGCATAACCCAGATTATGTTGAGCAGGCGGATAATTAGCAGCAATTTTTAGTGCTTCTTGATACTCATTTATTGATTCAGTATATTTGCCTAAACTGGCATAAGCCACGCCAAGATTGTTATGAGCCTGCACATTTTTAGGATCTAGTTCTAATGCTTTTTGATATTCTGCTATCGCCTCTTCCGTTTTATTGTTGACTTGATATATTCTGCCTAGTGAATAGTGACAAGTGGCATTATTGGGTTGTAGCACTATTGCCTTTTGAAAATATTGCAGTGATGTTTCTGTTTGACCGGCTTCTTCTAAAGCTACCGCTAAATCATGCACATATGCGAAATTATCAGGGCTATTTTTAACTAACTGATTGAGTATTTCAATTGCTTCTTTTATTTGCCCTTTATCTAGCAGCGTATTAGCTTGCTCGTATAGAGGATCTGATTGTTGAGTAGATTGTGCTAATAATGCAGTATCTGTTGTATCGGCATAGGTATGATTGTCAATTCCAGGACATGATATACAATTAGATAAAAGCATCAGGAGGACAATGCAAATCAACAATTTTAACTGTGACATAGCTTATTTTATATTCTCTTCCTGGGGCTTAATTAAGGCTCAAACATCTTAATTAATATTGTGCACATTTGCACAATTAATTTCATATTCTAAGTCTTATCGTTATCATTGGATAAATATTGCTATTGTCAATAGTTGTTTATTGTATGCTCGATATATGGTCACTACCTTTTCTACCATGATTAAATCAGTCAACCCCGCTACTCTGGAAGAGCTAGCAGAAGTGCGAGTACCTTCCAGCGATGTTATTTCAGAAGCAATAAAGGTTTCTAGAAAAGCATTTGAAAAGTGGTCGGGATTGCCTTTGAAAATTCGACTAGACAATATTGAAAATTTTCAGCAACTACTCATTACTCAAAAGGATGAAATTGCTCGGCTCATTACTCTTGAGTCCGGTAAACCGTTGCTTGAAAGTTATTTGGCAGAACTCACAGGACCACTTGATACTTGTGCTTGGTTAGTCAAAGAAGCAGAGAAATTATTGGCGAATACAAACATAGATATTGCCACCCCCTTGTTATGGGGGAAGAAACATTATTTGCGATATGAACCATTAGGGGTAGTAGGTATTATTTCGCCCTGGAATTATCCATTTTCTATTCCTGTCATGACTATGCTTATGGCATTGGCAGCGGGCAATACAGTTATTCTTAAACCTTCAGAGAAAACACCTTTAGTTGGGCTTAAAATTGGCGAACTCTTTAAGCAAGCCGGTTTTCCCGAAGATATCGTAACCATCATTACCGGTGGGGGCGAAGCAGGAGAGCATTTGGCTAAAGCGGATCTTGCTCGGTTAATCTTTACTGGCTCTCTTAATACCGGTGTGAAAATAATAAATGCCACTGCACCAAATGTAACACCTATTAGTCTTGAATTAGGCGGCAAAGATACTGCTATTGTTTTGCCAGATGCCCCAGTAGAAAGGACAGCTCAAGCTATAACTTGGGGTGCTTTCACTAATGCTGGACAAGCTTGTGCATCGATTGAGCGGTTATATGTGGTAAGGGGTGGTAATAGTGAGCTTTTGATTAATCGTATTGTACAGTTAGTCAGTAAGCTCAAAGTAGGCGATCCTTTGCTGGAGACAACCGAAATCGGTCCTCTCATTGATGTGCAGCAATTTGATCATGTAGTAAACCTAGTTGAACAAGCTGTTTCTGCTGGGGCAAAAGTTTTGTGTGGTGGCGAAAAAATAAGTAGCCCGGAATTACGTGATAAAGGATTAGCTGGTTATTTTTATCAACCCACCGTTCTTATTAATGTTGATCATAATATGCGAATAATGCAAGAAGAAACATTTGGACCTGCTCTACCCATAATGATCGTGGATTCAGAAGAAGAAGCAATAAAGTTAGCCAATCAAAGCACTTATGCATTAACAGCTTCGATATGGTCAGCAAATTTAACAAGGGCGCAATTAATTGCTAGTAAAGTTCAAGCAGGAACAGTATTTATAAATGACTGTTTGTATTCTCATGCTGTGGCTGAACTACCGTGGGGTGGACTAAAAAGGAGTGGCTTTGGACGTAGTCACTCTCGTTTTGGTTTGCTTGATTTGGTTAACATTAAGCATATTAGCGTGGATAAAATATCTTGGTTGCCTAGATTATGGTGGTACCCGTATCATTCTTCAAAATTGAAAACTGTGCGTTGTGGACTGGATTATATGCACAAAAAAGACAACAAGTTGGCTAGTTTGTGCGGATTTATTGCTAATCTGACTAAAAGGCAATAGGCGATTTAATTCATCTATGGACTTTTATATTGTTGTTGATTGCTCAATAAAGATTTAAAGGCAGGTTCTTCTAGCCGAAAGATGTCTTCTAGTGAGGAAGCTAATTCTTCGCACTCCGCCTCGGTGTTGTATTTACCCAGACTTATTCTTATCGCGCCCATTGCTTCACGATCTGATAATCCTATGGCTCTTAGAACGTGGGATGGTTCAATTATTTTATTGCTGCAAGCAGAGCCACTAGATAGATAAATACCATGTAGATCGCAGCGTAAAATAAGTGTTTCGCCGCTCACTCCTGGAACAACCAAACTGATATGTCCAGGCAAGCGTTTTGTTAGATCGGTTGGACCAGTAAATTTGATATTAGTTAAAGAAGAAAGTCTTTCTATTATTTCCTTTTGCATTTTTGAAAGTTTGGCCAGGGTTTGTTCTAAATCCTGCTTTACCAACTGAGCTGCCTTGCCTATGCCTACTATATTTGCTACTGATTCGGTACCAGGGGATAAACCTTGTTCTTGTCCACCACCAAAAGTGATTGGCATAACATTGCTGCCATTCCGCACAAACAAAGCTCCGATGCCTTTAGCTGCATTAAATTTATGACCTGAGACAGATAATGCGCGAACCGGTACTTTATTTAAATCCATCGCTATCTTACCGGGCACTTGAATTGCATCAGTATGAAAAAAAACATTAGCTTCGTTGGCTAATTGAGCTAATTCTTCTATCGGCTGTATAGTGCCAATTTCGTTATTAGCCCAAGCAATAGTAATTATCGAAGTGTCTTTATTTATTGCTTTGCGCAAATCGTCGATATTAACAAAACCCTCTTCGTTTACAGGTAAATAAGTTACTCTCCAGCCAGAGGATTCTAAAAATTCGGCTGGACCAATTACGCTTGAGTGTTCTATGGCAGTAGTAATAAGATGCTTGCCTAAACCATTTGCTTCAGCAAAGCGTGCTCTTCCTAGAATTGCAATATTATTAGCTAAGGTACCGCTGGCAGTGAAATGAATCTCGTCACTCTGGCAATGAAGCATTGCTGCTAATTGCTCTCTAGCCTTACTGACAGCATCATGGGCTATGTGTCCAGGTTCATGTAATGAAGACGGATTTCCCCAAAATTCACTTAAATACGGCAGCATAGCCTCCACCACACGCGAATCTACCGCGGTGGTGGCACTATTGTCGACATAAATACCCATTGAATTATTCCGCCTGATGGTAGCCTGGGCTTAACGAGGCAGGAGTCTTAAGATTTGCTCATAGACGGCTAGCAAACGCGGACAAAAAATTATTAGACCGCAAATAACAGCCGAAACGGAGGCAATTAAAACTGCAGCAGCGGCGGCATCTTTAGCCGCTTTAGCTAACGGATGATAAAGGCTATTTGCTGCTAAATCAACTAAATGCTCAAGAGCTGTATTGGTAAGCTCTGCTGTTAGAACGAAAGAAGTGGTCAATACTAAGGCTAACCAGTTGTAAGCATCTATTTTTAGTAAGAAGCCTAATGTGAAAGCGATAGTGGCACAAATTGTATGAACTTTAAAATTGCGTTCGCAAAACCAAGTTTCTTTAATACCATATAGAGCATGACTAAAAGATTTAGCTAAGCTAGAGGAAGGGAAATACCTTTCTAGGTCTAACGCCTTTTTTCTTTCAGCGTCAATACTCGCATTTGTGTTGTTTTTCCCGCTATCGGGATTGGTCTCATCTTTTAATATTTGGCTCATTGAAGTCTCTCGACGTATTCAAGTCACGCTTATTATATTGGAGCACATTTTATGCCAACGCAGATAAATAAGCCCTTTATCCTTACTTAATCTTTGCATTGATAAATCCCTCTAACGAAAATACCCAGTCTTATTAAGGATCATCTGTTGCCTACCGAACATATCGTTTTCGCTTTCTTTATCTTGGTGATCAAAGCCAAAAATATGTAAAAGTCCATGCACAAATAAAAATGCCAATTCGCGTTCTAAACTGTGATTGTAGTCTTTTGCTTGTTTTAGAGCCTGTTCGTACGAAATAAATATTTCACCAAATTCGACTGTATCTTTGCGGGCTTGGTTATTAGTCTCAGCATAATTGTTAGAATCCAGTTGACTAAATTCATTTGATATTTCAGTAGAAGATAAGTCTATAAGTGGAAAAGACAAAACATCTGTCTCCTTATTTTTGTGCAGCCATTGCCTATTCAATTTTTTAATTGATTGGGGTGAGACAATAAGCAAGCTCAAAGCCGTACGCTCTTCTATTTTGCTTAAATAAAGAGTCCATTGCGCCTTCGGTTTGTCCTTCTTTAAATTGTCAAATACGGCAATTGCCAATTTATTTGCCATGGTCTCTATTTTGAGGAGGTCGATTTTATGCCGACGTTGTTTGTTTTGAATTAAGATTCTCATGGGTTTCCTTTATTAAAAATCGCATAACCTCACTCTTATTGCACTGCCTTATTTTTGCAGTGGAAAAGCCTTAACTAACAACTATATATTGGTCTAATAGGTTGCTTGATCTTAAAGCCCATGCTATATTACATAGGGAAAAGTAAAGCTTTGTAGCTTGAAAGTCGTAAGCCGGTGCTTGCGGCTCTTTTTATATTAAGGGGCTTTTGGTTTATTGGCTCTCTTCGGCCAATTTGTGTTTTATTCAAGCAGCGGTGGTATGGTCCAACAGACTCAGGAAAGATTATCGAGAATTAATGAACTGGCTGAAAAAGCAGCCAGTGAACTTGGTCTCATATTGCTCAATGTGCATATGGGTCAACAGGGAAAAAATAAAAGTTTGGCAGTATCTATTTATCGCAAAGATCCAGCTATTAGTTTTAGTGATTGTGAACAAATGAGCCGTTCCTTAGAACATCTATTAGAAATTGAAGAGACTGGAGAGTCTGCGATTATTAATGGCTCTTATTTGTTGGAGGTGGTAAGTGCAGGCATTGACCGACAATTAACTAATGCTTTTGAATTTAACTTATTCGCTGGTTCGACAGTGCGGGTAACGGCCAAAGAAAAAATCGCCTCTTTAGGTACTGATTTCATTGGTGTTTTATTAGGTGGTGATGAGCATTCTGTCACTCTTTGCCAAATCGTTCCTTTATCTAACAAATTATCCAAAGGTCGGACAAAAGCAGCTGCTAAAAAACAAGCAGCTAATAATATTAGCCAAAGCAGTGATGACAAAATCACTGTAAATTTGCAACAAATTTATCGGATTTATTTGTGGCCCGATACAAAAGAAGCCAGCAAGAATGCAGCAGAGTAATTTTAGAAATAGTCGGAGGTTTATTTGTGATAAAGATAGGTGATAAGCTCTTAGAAGCAGCAGAAGAATTAGAACGCGATCGTAATATTCCGCAAGAAGAATTCATCTCTTATGTTTGTGATGCCATAGTTGCTGCTTACAAAAAGAAAGTACCTGATCATGATGTAGAAGGTGTAAGAGCGATCTTTGATCAAGAAACTGGTGAAATAGGTATATTTGCACCAAAAGAAGTGGTTGATGAAGTATCTAACACTTATCATGAAATAGGTTTGACTGATGCTAGGGATCTTATTCCTGATGTTAGCGTTGGTGAAGTATTAGAAATTGAAGTCACACCAGCCGACTTTTCTGAATTTGGTCGTATTGCTGCCCAAACGGCTAAGCAATTGATGACCCAACGTTTACGCGAAGCAGAAAAGGAATTGATCAAGAAAGAATTTGAGGCTCGCAAAGGTACTTGTACGACCGGTCAAATCGAGCGTATTGAAGTGATAAGCAATACACGCAATAATGTTATTGTGAACCTGGGTCGTGTAGAAGGTTGTATGCCCAGTCGTGAGCAATTACCTGGTGAAACTTACAGAGTAGGCAATCGCATTCGCGTTTATGTCTTGGAATTAAGAGAGACAGGGCGAGTACCACAGATTATTGTATCTCAGGCCCATCTGGAATTAGTGCGTGAATTGTTTGAACTTTATGTTCCGGAAATAGAAGACGGTACAGTAGAAATTAAATCTATTGCTCGTGAAGCCGGCTATCGTACTAAGATTGCCGTGCATTCCGAAGACCCAAATGTTGATCCTGTTGGTGCTTGTATTGGTACCCGAGGTGTAAGAATTCAAAATGTAGTAGCTGAACTAAGGAACGAAAAAATTGACGTAATAAGGTTTTCTTCTGATCCAGTGGACTACATATCCAACGCTTTAAGTCCAGCCCGTATAACAACAGTAGCTCTATATGATGAGTCAGCTGAAAACGCCGGTAAGCGTGCTGAAGTCATAGTACCCGATGATCAGTTAAGTTTAGCTATTGGTAGAGGCGGCCAAAACGTTAGGTTGGCAGCCAAATTGACCGGTTGGAAGATTGATATTAAGTCAGAAAGCCAAGCTGAAGGTTCCTTTCGTAGTAATGAACAATCTTCTCCATTATCCGCTCGTCCTTTGAACCGCATTAATACTGAATCAGCCCCTGAACAAAGTCTAAAAACTTTAGAAACTTCGGCTCCCCTTGAAGCTGATCAAGAGTCTTCAGAGCAGTCTATTGGTGCTATTGAAGATTCCAATGCCCCGGCATAAAAAATTAATAACCTTGATTGAGAGTAAATGAAGAAAATTGCCCTTTAATGAACGCGTTTGCGTGGCTTGTCGAAAGCTTTATTGCAGAGAAAAACTTATTCGCCTAACAATTGACCCATTAAGCTCAAAAATTGTGCTTAATAAGCCAAGCCAAGATAAAACAACGGTAAACGGTCGTAGCGCTTATATTTGTTCTTCGGTTCAATGCGTCAATGGGGCTCTCAAAGGCAATCGTCTAAAATTTGCCTTAGCCGGGCGCCAAGCAAAATCAAAAACGGCTAAACGTAATATTTTTTGGCCGCTTGAGTCACAACTTATCAAGGATATTCTCAGTATATGCACAGAACCAGAAAAAACATGCCAAAATACTAGAGTTAAGGAGGCATGATGGAAGATAGGATTCGAATTTACGAATTGGCAAAGCGCATGAATGTTCCTAATCAGGACATTATTACGGCTTTGCGTGAATTGGGTTACGATGTCAAAAGCCATTCCAGCACCATTGATGCCGCTGCGGTTAATCTACTTATTGCTAAGCAGAGCAAGAAAAAAGAAAAAAAAACTAAGACAAAAGCTGATAAGGAATTAAGTCAGATTAAGCCTAGCCAGCCGACAAAAGTCGTAGCTCAGACTCGAGTTGTTGAAAAGGCACCGGCAAAAGTCATTCCTCCGCAAGCCCCGCCGCCATCTGTTAAACCCCGTGTCCTTTCTCGTTATAAAAAAATTCCTAGCGCGATTGAAGGAACACTGGAATTAGTTGAACAAACCATTATTACCCCAATACTACCTATTGAAGCTTTGCCCCCAGCTTCCGTTGAACAACCAGCCCCCGTAACACCTACTATCGAAGCACCGCCGGTCAATGTCGTTTATAAAGAAGTCGCGGCCGAAAATGTTATTACTTCTATCAAACCAGTATCATCTCCTGAAATAAAGCCAGTAGAAACTAAAGAAAAAGAATCAGAGGAGAAAAAACAGGAAGAGCCGATTGCAGTGCCAGAAGTGCTATCAACCCAAGAAGCAAAAGGCCTTTTTACTGGTGCTTCTACAGCTACTAAAATCAATGAACCTATTCGCCCTTTAACACCATCTGTACCAGCGGTGCCCATCCGTATTGCCGCACCCTCAATTCGTGCTACACCACCTAGACCGCCTAAGACACACAGACACGCGCAATCCGGAGAAACAAAAACAAAGAAGGAAGAAAAGCAAAAAGTGGCAGCAGCAACCGCCTCTACCGCAGCTACTTTAACCGAGCAATTACCGAAGTCGATTAATTTAACTAGACCAGTAACTGTCCAAGAATTAGCAGACAAAATGGCTGTACCTTTGGGAGAAGTCATTACGCGTTTGATTATGAAAGGTGCGGGACGAACCGTAAATCAATTGGTAGAACCAGAATTAGCTTTTGATTTAGCTAATGAGATGGGTTATAAAGTCTTAACCAGCGAAAACGAAGATGAAAACACCGAAGCATTGACCAACGAACTCCCTGCTGACCAACAGCAAGAATTATCCGAAGGTGAACAAGCTAAGCTTATTCAAAGACCCCCGGTAGTCACTATCATGGGGCATGTGGACCATGGTAAAACGAGTTTACTTGATGCCATAAGACAAACCAAATTTTTGTTGACTGACGCTGAAGCTGGGGGGATCACGCAGCATATCGGTGCATATCATGTGGAAATCCCACATGAAGATGGTACTATGAGGCAAATTGTTTTTCTTGATACCCCTGGCCATGAAGCTTTTACCGCTATGCGTGCTCGTGGGGCTAAAGCTACAGATATTGCCATTCTAGTGGTGGCAGCAGATGATGGTGTCATGCCACAAACCATTGAAGCTATAGATCATGCTAAAGCTGCTGGTGTGCCTATTATTGTTGCTGTGAATAAAATTGATAAGCCGGGCGCTGACCCGAACCGAGTACTTTCGCAATTGATGCAACATGAATTAGTGCCCGAACAATTAGGGGGACAAACAGTTACAGTAAATGTTTCTGCAAAAAAGAAAACCGGTTTAGACGACTTGCTAGAAATGATCCTCTTAGTTGCTGAGTTGCAAGACCTTAAAGCAAATCCTGATAAACCAGCCAATGGTGTAATTATTGAGGCTGAGCTTTCACGTGGCAAAGGTGCTGTTGCTACAGCTCTTATAGAATCAGGTACTTTACGAGAAGGCGACTTTCTAGTTGTTGGCAGTAAATCCGGTAAGGTCAGGGCTCTCTTTGATGATCGCGGACAACGTGTTAAAGCTGCTGGACCATCGATGCCGGTAGAAGTGTTAGGTCTTGACGAGGTTCCCCAAGCTGGTGATCGCTTTGAAGTGGTGGATGATAATCAATCGCTTAGGCTCTTAGTCGAAAAACGTAAAGCAGCTGAAAATTTAAACCGTGGGTATCACGTTACTTTAGAGTCATTCCACGATATGCTAACAAAGGGAGAAATTAAAGAGCTTGATGTAATCATTAAGGCCGACGTGCAGGGAACTGCCGAAGCTATTGCAGATTCCGTCAGACGCTTAACTAGCAGCGAAGTACAGGTAAGGGTGCTCCGCACCGCGTCTGGTGACATTTCGGAAAACGATGTTAATTTAGCTGCCTCTTCTAATGCAATTATTATTGGTTTCAACGTACAGCTTGATCATAATGCTTCTCGAGTGAGCGAAGCATCGGGTGTCGACATCCGGACATACAGTGTTATTTATCAAATTACAGACGATCTACAAAAAGCCATTGAAGGTTTGATTGAGCCAGTCAAACAAGAAGTTCTTGTTGGGACAGCGGAGGTTAGACAGATCTTTAAGTTTGGCAAAAATCTTATGATTGCTGGCTGCATGGTGGTAAGTGGCAAAGTAATCCGTAGTGGTATAGCACGCATCGAGCGTAATGGTGAAATTATTTATGAGGGCAAGATTGAAACACTCAAGCGTTTTAAAGACGATGCGAGGGAGGTTGCTCAAGGTTTTGAGTGCGGTATGAGTTTTGACAAGTTCTCTGATATACAAGAGGGCGACAAAATCAATGTCTTTGTCGTTCAAGAAACAAAAAGGGGTGCTTAGCTCCTATCGAGTCAATCTCACTAGTAATTCGGTAGTTTGTATAGATTGAGTTTAAACTGGAGGCTACTTATGTCAACACAAAGACCCTTGCGTGTATCACAGTCTATCAAACGTGAATTATCCGAAATCATCAAGCGCGATTTACAAGACGAGAGAATTGCTGGAATTGTCTCGATTACCGATGTTGAGTGTGCCCCAGACTGTAGGGCAGCGAGAGTATTCATTTCTGTGTTTGGGGACGAAGCTGCTCAGAATAATACGATGTTGGTACTGAATGAAAATGTGGGTTTCATCAGAGGCGAAATTTGTAGACGCTTGCACCTGCGTTTTGCTCCCGAACTGCAATTTAAGCTAGACCATTCGCTTGAGCGTGGAGCTAAAGTTACCGAGCTAATAAATAAAATTTCGCGTGGCGAAGTCTAAAGCTATTCATGATATCTGGATTTATCAACATAGATAAGCCGCCCGGCATTACTTCGCATGATGTTATATTTCGCCTCAGACGCAGTACGAAAATTAAACGTATGGGTCACACCGGTACTCTAGATCCAGATGCTACAGGTGTATTACCTATAGCGATTGGTTCAGCTTGTCGTTTGATTGATTATTTATCCAAAGACAAAGTATATTTTGCCGAAATACTGCTCGGATTAAGGACAAACACTGATGATTTATCTGGTAGAGTTTTAGAAAGCAAAGAGATAGATATTTCTATAGACAGAGCAAAAATAGAAAAGGCACTGCAGAATTTTATTGGTTCAATCCAACAAACGCCACCTTTATATAGCGCGGTTCACCATAATGGACAGCGTTTACATCATTTAGCTCGCCTGGCAAAACACCGCAGCGCTAATGTCTCAGAGATAGCTAATGTGCTTTCTGACGTTAAGCAACGCTACGTGCAGATAGAAAAGATAGATGTATTATCCACTGAATTGCCGATTGTAAGCTTGAGAATTGCTTGTTCTACCGGCACATATATACGTTCACTTGCTAGAGATTTAGGTGAATTGCTAGGATGTGGTGCCTGTTTAAGATTTTTGCGCCGAGAAAAATCTGGTTTATTTGATATCTCTCAATCTACTGAACTCAATAAGGCTCAGCGCTTAATCGAGACAGGAAAATTGTCGCAGCTGCTTGTTGATCCCCAAGATATGCTTAATTTTAAGACTATCAAGTTAGATACAGAGGCAACAGCGCTTATTTTGAACGGACGATATTTAGATCTAAATACTTTAGCTGATTATAGAAATGCAGAGGGAAATTACTTGAATGTGGATCTAACGATAGAAGCACTGCAGGTAAACGAGAAGGTGATCTTACTTTGTGATCAAGCAAATAATTGCAGTCAAATAGTAGGGCTCGGACGTGTTTCCGAGCAGCAGTTTATCAAGCCAGAAGTAATATTGCTTGCCTTAAACGCAAGCAAAAGCTAGGCAAAGTTTTAACCAGTGTCCCCGTTGGTTGCACTGCCGAAACCTATAGTAAATCCAGTTCCACTATTGTTGCCAGTGTTGGAGCCAAAGCCACTAGCGCTCGTGTTGCCACTGGTGCCAGAGCCGCTACCGCTGCCAGAGGCAGTAGTGCTACCAGAGGTAGTAGTGCTGCCAGAGGTAGTAGTGCTGCCAGAGCCGCTACCGCTGCCAGAGCCGCTACCGCTGCCAGAGCCGCTACCGCTGCCAGAGCCGCTACCACTACCAGAAGTGCTACCGCTACCGGACACACTGCCGCTCTGAACCGGACCGCTACTACCGCTGTTATTATTGCTGGCCGACCCGCTGCTTGTGGTGCTACCACTACTGCCTACAGAGCTACTATGGGTTGAGCTACTTGCACTGCTAGCGCTGCTAGCGCTATTTGAAGTGCTAGAGGTACTTGAAGTGCTAGAACCGTGTGAGCTGCTATTGCTACTTGTAGTACTCGAACTAGCACTGGTTGAAGAAGAATGTGAGCTATTACTGCTAGAACTACTGCCACTGCTACTGGGAGAGCCACTACTGGATGCAGCTGAGGCAGAAAAGGCCGTCACCGCTGTGTTGGGTGGAGCAGGTACAATAGCAATGTTGGCCATAATTACATTAGAAATCAAATTTACGATAGGGAAACAACTACGGCTAGTAAATAGCATTTGATTAGGGCCAAGGGAGCTATTGCCGTTAAATTGAACACCTGCAAAAAAGATTGGTGCTGGCACACGTGCATGCAACTGTGTTTGAACAACACAATAAGGTCCTGGAGAACCACCTTGCCTGTTCTGGGAATTTGTTAAATTCATAGTTACTTCACTAGTGGGAGCGGGCACTATACCCCCACCACTTGCATTTCCTGTTGTGGTTATCCATGGTCCATTAGTACCCCCGCTACCTGTATTTGTAACATTCACAGGAGGGGTACAGTAATCTTCGTAAACCATTAATTGAGCGGTTAAGTTAGACATCACAAGAGCGTTCAAATTCGCAGCATGGCTTGCTAAAGCAGCGTTCATAGCATCTATTGCTTGTCCAGGCGTCCTACAACAGCTGGCAGCTCTGCCACAGTCTCTAGCCGTTTTGTCGCAAGTATCTGCAGCAAAAATGAGAATGCCCATATCCAAACCCAGTAAAGCAACTATAACAAATAGAAACACCATAGAAGCCAACTCGATTAAGGTTACGCCCTTGTTTTTAAAGCGTTTAGGCTTGTTGTTAAAATTCAATTTTACTAGTTTTAGTTTCATTTTTAATCCAATTGGGCGCGAGGTTTATGTAATTGCTTAAGAAGCTAAAGCATCTATATCTTCTATCTGCTGCTCTGTATATATAGTAACGTTGAAAGATTTTGATAAGCCAGGAATTCCGACAAGAAAAGGTACTTCAATCAATGGTTGTATTGTGCCCTTCACTTCCACTTGCAAAAAAGGAACATATTGAGAAGGATCGGCAGGATTAGCTAAAGGCAAACCAATACCGCCGAGATAAGTACTAGTAGCGGCACTTATTTGATTGTTAACTGTGTCAGAATGTTGTATGGCTCTTAAAATTACGTTCAGTTTGGGATAACCAGCAGTGATTGCTATCCCGGTAAACATCTTAGCAACGTTGTTTGCAGTGGTTGTTGCTTGTGTTTGGATTGACGTCGCATAATTACCGGTTGTAGTGTTATTACCCGTGCTCCATTTTTCTCCCTTAGAGCCAGCCATAGCTGCCTGATTGCAAGCAAACCAAAGGCCAAACATTCTTATACCGATTCCTCCTAAATCTACCAGAGGAAAGAATAAAAAGAAAAACATAACATAGAGTACAACAGCGTTTTCGCCTATGAGCGATCCACGGAGTGCTCTTCGCTTAATGGTTTTAGACTTAATTCTACTGTTTAACATTTACTTTTTTACCAAATATAGGATGTTTGAATTATTTTGAATCGCAAATATGATTTTATGATTCTTAATCCTGGATGATGGTAAAAACCTGCAGATAAAAGAACTCGAAACCTTGAATTACACATCTTCACATTTATCATGCCCCCTAAACACTGTCAATTGAAGATTAACTATATCTTGCGCTATACCTACCTTAGCGCTGACCTTGAGCTAATTGCCTGGCTATGCCACAAAAAGTAGAGGTTAAAGTTGCACTACTCGTTACTTGGAACTCTTGAGAACCGTTAGCCCCCTTATTCGCTAAGCTTGACAGGAAAGCAGCTTGCTCATGTTGGATATTGGTATTCAATGCCAGTCCGATTGAATATACAGAAACACCTTTAGTTTGAGCTGGCGCAACTAAATTAGTAGTGTATGTGGTGTAGGGCGAGGCGTCATCTGTCGGTATTCCATCAGTGAAGAAACAGATAACCTTCTTGGCGCCGTAATCTGTGGGCAAAGTTACCCAACTGGTGACCCCTCCAGTAAGTGAACTTAGCGAAGATACATTCGTTAGATTATACAAACCGTATTCTAAAGCTTCTAAGGCATCAGTATCGTATAGTGGTCTGGCGCGCTGTACACCATTACAGCCCCAATCAGAAGCCCCATTTCCAGCATTAGCAAAGTTAATGCCCGACCAATCATCACCTGCTACAGCATAATAAGCTGCTCCAGAGGAACTAGTTGTATTGATTGGGCTCCTAGGTATTTGAAAACCAGGATAATTATTTGCCCACAATGTGGTGGCATTAGATGGCGGCGCACCACCATTTACCTGTAACCAAGTGCTTCTGCTTGGACCAGTAGTATTCAAGCCAGCATCATAAGCTTCTCCTGAAGGACTGCCAGATGGACCTGCAGGACATACATTCGAGCCTAATCCTGCCATGGTATTACTTATCCAGAAACAGGGGTTACATCCTGCCAAAGGCTGGTAAACATAACTTGAATATACTGCTTGAGGCTTATATGTATTAGCAGGCGCAGCTAAACCAACACTCATAGTGCCAGCATTCCCTGTTCCTAAAGTGGTCCTCAAATAGGCACACTTATAACTAGCGGTATTGGCAGGAGCTACAGAAAAACCTACGAAGCCAAAATTGCAACTACTAGTTCCGCACAAATTTTGAAAAAATCTACGAGCACCATCAACCGCTGTGGCATATGGTTGCATAACATACATAGCTAGGCGTTGGTATGCTTTTTGATAACCATTCAAACAACTGGCCCGGGCTGGCAATGTCATATTGCTACCATAACCTAATAAAGCATTATCGTAATTAGTATATGTTTTAGCCACAGCATTATTGCCATTCCATTCAAGATCCAGATTGCCTCTGGAAGCTTCAACTACATAAGCAATGCTCAAAAATGGGTAAGTTTTGACTCCATTCAGTGAGCTATCATCTTCATAATAACCAATTTCCGTCAAATTCTGCGATGTGGTTTCAGCTACTGCTATTGTATACTCGCTTGAGGAAGACGGAAAAGTTTCAGTGAAACTGCTAAAGGTTGCTGGACCATAATTTGGTTGAGTGACAGGCGGAGTTACAGAACTTATATTTGCTACCATGTCAGTAAATGCTACGACCTTATTACTAGTGCACCTGGCCGGCATTGAATAGGGATCATAGAAATATATATTGCCGTCATTAGGATTAGCGGGACCGGTAGGATAATAATAATAACCTGGCGAATAACTGGGACCTGGAAGTTGTGCAGCACTGTTACCCGCCATTGAATTTAAACTCTTAAGTGGGTTTGTTATATCAGGAGCTACTTGTCCTCCATAACTAGCACCGCTGGGGGCCGAACCGTACTTAACTGGACAATTACCAGGTGGAGTGCCAAAATAATTGTCATAATAAGGACCCTGAAAACCGTTGCCATTAATAGGATATGTTTTATAAGCGGCATTGTAAGCCCCTACAATTGTGCCGGCTGGCCAAGGAACATAATCAGCTATGGCTATATCGAAAGCTAGAGGAGGATTAGCATTATCAAAAGCAGTGTTAGAGTTTGCGTAGCTAAAATTCGTGTTGCCATAAACGAATCCCAGAAAATCTAAATTTTGCGGTGGTAAAATATTCACTGCCGTTCCGTTCGGCTCGGCACCATAGTCTAAACCAGCATATTGCCATAATTGTCCGTTGCCAGGAGTGCCTACTACAGTATAAACGTATTGTCCTTTGCCACCGTTTTTGGCCTGGACCGCGGCGCTATCACTACTATCAGACCAGCGTCGATAAACAAAACTAACCTCAGTATTGTCGTCCATTGAACCGGAGCAGTCGAACACCATAATGACATAGAGTTTTTGCAAACTGCTGGTAGAAGATGCTGCTAAACTTACAGAATGAACCCCTAATAAGTGTAAAAAGGGAATATAACCAAAAGACGCCTGGACCCAAACACCCCTAGCACTACTGTTGCCGGGTGGCACGACTACATAATTATTGATAGGCGATACCAGCTGTACACACACATTACATGTTCCAGGAGCAGGATTTGCCAAAGCGGCAGTACTGCCGACCCAGTTGAGCTTTACCCCATTGGTAATCTTAGGATTCATTGCTGGGTCATAACATTGCATGCCCAATATGTTGCCCATGCTTACCATATTTTTGGCATACTGCTCAGCAGCTAACTGTGTGGTATACAAAGTGTCGAGGGAAGAGTCCTCAAAACTAGTGTCTTTGGAAGTGATCATTGCCGATCCAGATAATGCAGCCGCGTCGCAAATTGCAGTGAGCTCCCTTTGCGCCATTTGCACTCTACTCATATCGAACGAAAAGAAGATTATAAAAATCAAGAAGAGAAGCAATACCAAGCACAGCCCAATTACTGCTGCACCACGATTGTTTCTTACACGGGTTTCTGTCAAAAGCATGCGTTCCATGGTTTAATGCTCATCCATATAGTCTCTTTAAACCCAAACTTTCGCTAAATTATCAGTTTAATCTTGCTCTTGAAATTAAATTTGTTGAGTCAATTATGTAAGATCAGCGAGTATATTCTCAAACCTAGCATGCCATTTAAAATCTTGTCAAATGATGAAAATAAGCAGTCTAATCACCCAATTGCAGCCTAAAATCAGCGCCAAAGGAATTATTAAGGGTCTTATCTTAGTGACAATTCCTCTTTGGTTAGGTTGTTATTTATACTTGCTCTCTAATAAGACGTCCGGTCTGCTTTTTGACTATGGTATTGAATTGTCTGGCAAAGAAGAGATACTTAAAGAGGAAGCTAAGAAGAAGGCAATCCTTTATTCTCCTGATTTGGTGCCTATTTATAGAGGACTATGTCAAATTAGTTTGTGTCAGAATAAATTTTCATCGGCAGAAAATTATATAAATGCTCTGATGAACTGCACTAGTCATCTAAATGACATCACCGAGCAGGCAAATTTATACTTGTTTGCAGCCAATATACATCGTGATTTTAAAAGTTTTGAGCAGGCACATATAAAATATGAAGGGGCTCTCTTGCTAATAGATTCAGCCACTCAGAAGTCGAATCTTAAAGATTGGGATTATTTAAAGAGAGCCAAGGCGAGAACACTAAATAATCTAGGCACAACTTATTTATTGCAGGGGAAAATTGAATCAAACAGAAGCCAGCGCTGGAAAGATTATTCTTTAGCTAAGGAATATTTGGCAAAAGCTGCACAGATAGTAGATGCTAGAGATCACTGTCTCTATAAAACTATTCAAACTAATTTGCAGCAATGTTTAACCGAAATGAATTTTCTTGACTAATTGAAAAAAATGCTGCGAAAACCAAGAAGTTAAACGATCTAGATCGTCTGGTTCTATAAAGAGAATGTAGCTAACAATCATTAACCATTCAAATTGTGGAATAAGCATGGACCAATCGATTATCAGATGCATGAACACACCTAAGGCGATAACATAGTATCGAATAGGTTTGAACCAAATTAAAAAGGCCAGACTAAATTCAATAGCCAAAGTAGTCCAGGTCAATAATTGGATAGTCCACAAATGATCAAAGATATACTTAATTGGTAAGTGTTGCATTTCGGTGAAATGCGAGCTGAAATAAACTGCCGTTCCGTTTTGCCAAAATATACCGACAATTTTTTTTGAAAAACGTCTGCGCATATACGAGACTGATATTGATCTGCATGAGCCGTTGAGCCCAAGGCTCTGCCTCAGTATTTTGGTCATTGGACATTCCTTGTTTTCTTCGTTTAATATTGTCCAGTTTATGGTCAACAGAAAAACTCCTTCCGGCTGGTGAAAAAATCAACCAAAGGGATAAAAGACGCATCAAAGTATCACCGCTATTGATTATCAGGTAATCTCGAGCGTCAAAGCTTAATAAACAAACGAATACTACGATTGTACTTATTCGCGTAAGAAAGCCCATGCCAAGGAAAATGGCGGCGATAAAAAATGTCAAAAATACAGCAGACAACCAGAGATCATTATCGGGACATACATTGAGAATGTTTAACCGTACAGCAGATTGCCAGATATTGATAGAAGCGCCTGAGACAATGCCGTCCTCAGTTATTTGGTTTTATCCTAAGATGGAAAGGCTCAAATACTGGCAATCAATGTTCAAAGAGCGTTATCGCAAATTCGCTAATGACAATATTGTTGAATCACCCTTTAAAATGTTTTGGCCAGATTTTGCACGCTATATAGCTCGCTTGCATGCTTGCCCAGGGAATGAGCCTGAGTTGGTTTCGATTTATGTGAGCGAAGAAGATATGATCGAACCAAAGTTG
>Ga0207039_1003_pt1 | contig 129790 bp, 126 predicted proteins | sample Alteio_BWMinCont_74_FD_153264 | JGI IMG/M metagenome (GOLD analysis project Ga0207039, IMG submission 153264) | Enriched cells from forest soil in Barre Woods Harvard Forest LTER site, Petersham, Massachusetts, United States -... | ecosystem: Environmental > Terrestrial > Soil > Temperate forest... | reverse complement strand
TATAGTCTGCTCCTGCTCCGCCATATTCAGAACCAATAGGTAAACCAAGTAAATCTAACTTGCCCAGAGCTTTAAAAGTGTCTGCTGGAAATTTAGCTTCTCTGTCTACTTGTGCTGCTTTCGGTGCAATTTCTTTATCGGCAAATTCCCGCACCATTTGCCTTATTGCTTGATGTTCATCGGTTAAAAATTCACCAAAAGATTCGCTATCAATTTCAGCACCAGATTGCATTCCAGTCTCCTCTATCCAAGAAATTTTTCTATTTCTTGTACTATACGCCTGCTTGCTTGCCCATCGCCATACGGATTATCTTGGGAAATCATTTTTTTATATTCATCACTGTTAGTTAAAAGTAATTTGGTCGCCGCTACAATATTATCTTGCTCAATACCCACCAAGCGAGCCGCACCGCTCTCCAAAGCTTCTGGTCGTTCTGTATTTGTACGCATTACTAAAACTGGTTTCTTAAGTGTAGGAGCTTCTTCTTGTACTCCTCCTGAATCTGTAAGAACAAGATAACTATGCTGCATAGCGTAAACAAATGGCACATAGTCTAATGGTTCCACCAAAAACATGCGCTCATGTCCAGCAAAGACTGGTTCGACAGATTCACGCACTATTGGATTTCTATGAATAGGATATAAAATTTGCACATCAGTAAATTCATCTGCGATTCTTCGCAAGGCTTGGGCGATATCGCTAATACCAGTTCCCCAATTTTCACGTCGATGAGCAGTAACCAAAATTACCCGATGACGCTCAAAGTTAACGCCACCAAACAATTTTTTATCTACAGATATGCCTTTAATTCGCTCAGCAGTATCAAGTAATGCATCAATAACTGTATTTCCGGTCATAAAAACATTTTCGCTTATTCCCTCACGTTGCAAATTTTCTACTGCTCTTTTTGTGGGAGCAAAGTGTAACGTAGCTAATCGTCCTGTCTGCCTTCTTGCCATTTCTTCTGGAAAGGGATTATATCTATCATGTGTTCTTAGTCCTGCCTCTACATGTCCAACAGGAATCTTTTGATAAAAAGCGGCCAGTGAAGCAGCCATTACCGTAGCAGTGTCCCCTTGCACCAGCACCATATTCGGCTGAGTACGCGCAAGCAAATTGTCCATTTCTAATAAAACAGACGCCGTTAATTGAGCTAACGATTGCCCCGGTCGCATCAGATTAAGATCATAATCGGGCTTAATTGAAAACCAACTAAGCATCTGATCCAACATTTCTCTATGTTGAGCAGTCAAGGCAATTATTGGCCGCAAAACTGACGAAGATTTCAAGAATTGGACCACCGGAGCCAATTTTACTGCCTCCGGTCGAGTGCCAAATACACACATGATGCGCTTTTCCATGAACGCGATTCTACCAGGATTTGAAACAGAAAGTTTCTTCTACATTCAAAATAAAATCTATCTGCTAGACTCAACGATACAATTAAACGAAACCGGAGCAGCGGTTATGGCAAATGATTGTGAAAAAGCTAAAGGATACACAGCTCTAGACTTGAAAAGAGGTAGCTGTTGGATATAATTATTGAAGGCACTTTAACCAGCGACGAGGGCATGAATGATTTGCTTGAAACTATCATTCATTTAAAGACAGTGCCCAATGCTTTGCTACGCATTTCCTCTAGTAAAGAAAACGTAAAAGGACGTGTCGGCTTTGGTCCGGGTGGCTTTATATTAGGCGGCTGTATTGACGACACGGGAGAGAATGGATACGCAGCAATAAAAAAATTATTGACGCTCACTTCCGGTAATTATGCTGTTTTAGACACAGGTCATGACCTTTCTCCAGAAGTTAATCAGACACTGTGGATCAAAGGAGAAAAAGTTTTAGAAATCTGGCCAAATCTGCCTGAATCTCCAGATAAATTATTTGATGTCAACGGTTCTTTGCTTTCCGTTATGAAACCGCCAGCAGCGACAAAAGTCCCCAAAGATCAAAGAGATGAAAGTATCTCCCGTGTCCGATTTACAGCTATACAAACCGACAGAGAAAATCCTTATCGTAAAAGGAATTTTGCCATACTTCTCTCGTCTACTCTGTTAATAATGCTACTTTTATTAATGGTTACAATGTTCGGTAATAAGATAATGGAGCCCACATCAAAGTCTATCGATAAATTAATGGAGCTAACACCAAAGTCTTTGGTAAACACGCAAAAAGGCGAGTGATTTATGCAAACAACAAACGAAAAGGTTCATATTGCTGAAGCGGTAAAGAAGGAAATGCTCGATTTGCTTTTCCTCAAAGCACGCACTCATCACGCGTGGTTAGACAGATCTGTTGATGATCAGCTACTAAAACAAGCTTATGATTTAGCCCGCATGGGGCCCACCAGCGCCAATGACAATCCGATGCGTCTAGCATTTATAAAGAGTAAAGAAGCAAAAGATCGCTTAAAACCCGCGCTTAGCCCAGGCAACATTGATCAAACCATGAGTGCGCCAGTAACCGCCATTATTGTTTATGATCTAGAATTTTATGAACACTTGTCTAAACTTTTCCCGCATACAGATGCAAAAAGCTGGTACGTGGGAAAACCAGAACTAATTTTTAATACCGCTTTTCGCAATGGCACATTGCAAGGAGCTTATTACATGCTGGCTTGTCGCGCACTGGGTTTAGACGTAGGTCCTATGTCTGGCTTTGATAACGATATTTTAGACAAAGAATTTTTTGCTGGCACTGCTTACAAGTCCAATTTTCTTTGTAATATAGGTTATGGTGACCCATCCAAACTTCATCCGCGTGGGCCACGTTTTGAATTTAAAGAGATAGCAAAAATACTTTAAACTGCGAGCATTTACACTATGCCAATAAATAAGTTTTCGCTATCATGAAAAATTCTTTTGTCAGCTTTTTGACAAAAGCCTCCAATTGGCTATCAAAGGCAGGAAAGCTAACTCAATTACTACTTCTCTTATTTTTTCGCATAAATTGGGGCTGGCTATTTTTTGTAACTGGAAAGGGTAAACTACTTAATCACGCTCAAGTAGCAAGTTTTTTCACTAGTCTTCATTTACCAGCACCTGAGCCTACGGCATGGCTTGTAGCCGCGGTAGAGTGCCTAGGTGGACTACTACTGCTATTCGGTTTAGCCACGCGTCCAGTAGGCTTAATTTTATCTATAAATATGATTGTTGCTTACTTAAGCGTTGAAGAAGATAGAAATAAATTACTTAATTTTTTTGCCGACCAGAACTCATTCTTTCAAGCAGATCCATTCTTTTTCTTACTAGCAGCGCTTATGGCTTTCGCTTTCGGCGGTGGACCTCTTTCGTTAGATGCAATACTTGGCAAAATAGTTGTAAGAGAGTTCGATTTGTATAAAAACATCTAGCCTTCTATTTCTGCAATTCTCAGGTATTCCGAACCTAAAAGAACCGGTATTCCGGACTTGGCTTGCTTCTCACTTTAGTGTTACTGCTTACGGGATTTAAAAATCACCTTGCTCCTTTTTAGTGCTACTTCTTGCGGGATTTAAAAATCACCTTGCTCCTTTTTAGTGCTACTTCTTGCGGGATTAAAAATCACCTTGCCTCTTCTTTGGGCAAGGCATAAGATAAAAATACAGCTCAAATGGAGGGCGGCCATGAGTAATAATAATTCTACGTCTGCAGAAATCGATTATCAGAAAGTTATTTCAGACTTACGATCTGAATTAGGTGCGGTCCTAAAACAACCTAATCCTGCCAACAAAAAACTTTCCCAATCACGTTTAAGATTAGCTGCTATAGTGGCGCTTCCAACAAACGTCGAAACAGAGATCACTCTTAAAGAAGCTTGTAAAGGCACAACTCGTTCATTTGTTATTAAGGATCAGACTGCTTGCACTAGTTGTGTAAATGCCAAACCAATTAATCGCTTGCACTGCCCGGAATGCAAAGGTTTGGGCTATACACTCAATGAACGACAAGTTGAAGTAAGCTTAGATGCCGGTCTTTCAACCGGCCAAGAAGTCCGCTACCCAGGCTTAGGCGCTAATGATATTCGCTCCGGCAAAAATGGCGATTTGACTGTCAAAATTAAAGTGAGCGAGCATCCTTATTTCAATATAGAAGGTAAAAATGTCACATGCACTTTAAGAGTATCGCTGTATGAAGCCACTCTAGGAAGTGAGATTGAAGTACCAACTGCCAATGGTAAGGTGATTATGACCTTACAACCACTAACTCAACCAGGTACTGTATACCGACTGAGAGGACTTGGCATAGGTGGCGGTGATCAATTATTGACCATTGAGATCAATATGCCGCAAGTGCTCAGCCCGGAACAAATACGCCTCTTCGAAAAAATAAGAGAATTAGCTGATCAACCTAATTCACAAGGGAATCTGGCTTATATAACTAGTCGCAATTAATCACCGACATAAATCTCTAAACCCCGAGCTCAACGGCATAACTTAGACGCCATTGAGCTCGGGGTTTTTACGTTCTCATACCATAATTCGATTCGTTGAGAGACTGTTGCCAGTCTAATTGCTTTATACTTGTTGCCCTCAAGTTACTTTCGCTTCCTCCACATATATTGTTAACATATTTTACAATGAAAACGGTTGCCATTTTCTAACGGTTTCCATTGGCTTAATCTATAGATCGATTCCTAAATTGGCACCGGGATCTACCTGTGCCATTACTTTGTTGTGCTCAGCTAAGCAAGGTGCCTTGTGCAAGTCTATCCTCGGTCCAAAAACAGCTCCGCCCTAGCAATCAAGGTGGCAATTTGGCTATTAGTATCTTACGCCTTGATTGGTTCATCAAACACTGCTCAATATTCTGCATCTGCCGCAAATGCCTTGCCTCCAGTTATTGCCGATGATCAAGCGCCACTCTCATCAATAGAGGTAATCAAACTCGACCCGCAAGAGCATCTTCCCAGATTATTGGCCCAAAATACTGACACCACTTACAGTGTCGCACAATCTATCACTCTGGGGGAAATTCGCGGAAAAATTATCGAGCTTCTCACTGATCAACCCTTACTAAACGCTTATATTGTTTTATCAAAAGTCGGTGAAGAACACAAAAGATATCAGACAGAAAGCCTAAAAAATGGCATTTACGCCTTTACCAATATTGCACCAGGCCAATATACAGTGACAGTTTCGGCTACCGATAAACTTTCCGAAACACGCAATGTTACTGTAGCCTCCGGAACAACTGAAACATTAGACTTTAAATTAGAGGAGCTAGAAGGTACAGATATTTTGCGCGTGACAGGCAAAAGAACTCTAATCCATCCGCACAATATCGGTAGCGAAACAAATTTAGATCACGACATAATCAATCAGTATCAATCAGTCAACGACTTGCAATCACTTATAAAAAGCACTCCTGGAGTCGTCAGCGATACATACGGCAATATTATTACACGCGGCGAACACAACTCAATTAATTACGTATTGGACGACGTTGTGCTTCCAGAAGCAGCAGGTGTCCTGCAACAAAGCCAATTTGTTAGTCCACGTTCTTTACAATCAATGAAGGTAGACATTGGCGGTTATCAAGCCGAAGACGGTGGCGGTCCTATGGGTGCTGTTGTCCACATGAAGTCTTTACCTATCCAACCCCAACCATATTTTACCAGTGGCATGCAAATGGGCAGTCCTATTGCTGGCAGTTTCTGGTATAGCGGCAGTACGGCTTTTAGTCAAAATCCAGACAGTCCTCTATATAAGCTACGGGTTGAGTCTTCCGGCTCTGTGGTCGGCACATCTATGGGCAATGCTCCCCCAATAAAAAACTATGTCGATAATAATCGCTGTCAGCTTAATCTTCTAAGCAAATTAGAATATCTAATCACTGAGCGTGACCGTGTCAATGTGACTTTAGGGATCAATGAATCATTTATGCGCGTTCCCACTTCACCGCAATCCGCAGCAGCTGGGGTAGACGAACATCAGCACGATGCTCAGGATTACATTATTTTGAATTACAAACACAAGTTCGCCCATTTTTTCGACGAAGGCAATTTGCACATTCTCAATGCCTTTTACTATACAAATTTCCACAGCAACAATGTCTTCGACCCCAATCCAGTAATCAATGGTGGGCAGCCATTATGGTCAATTGCCCCTAATGCTTTACGTTTCGATTATGTTTTTTCCGCTCAAGGTGATATTAGCAAAATCCTCTGGCATACTCACTTTTTGAAAGCTGGTTTCTTAAGTGAATTCCGTCCTTGTTATACTGATTTTGGTGGCACATATTATAACAATAATCCAAATACTCCTGGTGTGCCCTATGGTGCCGTTATCAGTCCTTTTACTGGCACAACAAGCGGACCTCAGTTTACTTCTGCTATGGGCAAACTGCATTCATCTCGTTATTTGCAAAGCGCCTACTTGCAGGATAGCTGGCGTCCTCAAAAGGGTGTTCTAAAAAGACTTACTTTGGATACTGGAGTACGACTCGATGTTTATCACGGCTATTTTGGCAATACTTTGCCAGTGGCTAATGCCATTGCCACTATACCTGGTGCGTCTCCCTTTAATATCCAACCATTTTTAGCCCAGCAAGTTACAGATGCAGCAGTCAATGGCCGTTTCGGTGCCTCATTCGTCCTCACCAAAACCACAGTGTTACGCGCCTCTTATTCAGATATATTTGAACCACCGCAGACTGACGTATTCTCCACCCCTCCCTTTGTCGCTGGTGGCTTTATTAATGGACCCTTCAACGGTATCGCCAATGGCATTTATAACGGCACTGTCAGACCTATGAGAGCCGCCCGTGGCAGACTTATCGACGTTAGCCTGGAACAACAGATAGGACCGCGTTTCGTTGCTAGAAACAACCTCTTCTATAAAACGTTGACAAATTATGGCGACTCGGGTGTTATTGGCAATTCTACCCTTTACAATCGCCAGAGCGTAGCTGCTCAAGAAGCCTATGGTGTAGAGACAAGATTGGATCTTAAACCCGGCAAAGAAGGCAAAGGCTTTTATGGATTTGTTTCTAATACTGTTTCTGTTGCTTATTTACGAGGCTCCAAGCAAGTCTCCGGCGGCATTTACGATATTCAGGGCACCCCAGTAGAAGACAAATACCCTGACCACGACCGCCGTGTTTCGCTCGTCGCTGGCTTAGGCTATAAAACAAAAAAGAATTTCTGGGTTTTAGCAGACATGCAATTTATGACCGGCTTGCAAAACGAGACTGCTATAGCAATGTTTTACGCTTACCCTTTGCGCACTCCGAATATCGCTTTGTTCAATATCAGCACTGGCTTCCGCGTGCCGCAAAAGATAAAACGAAGATTTGCTTTTATGCCTGAGGCTTTCGACCTCAGAATACAAAACTTGCTAGATACAAGAGCAGCTACTAACGCCGGCAGCCCCTTCCAAGGCACCCGGTTTTTATTGCCTTTTCGCTTTCTTATTGGCTGCAATTGGACTTTGGGCAAAGAGCCGGTTCTAGTAAACAACACTAAAACAACAGATGCAAAAATTTAGAAATACCTATTCAACCTTAACTAAAATCACTGAATTTAAAAACCTTGACATGTTATTATGCTCCTCATATTTTTTCTGATTAATTTCTTTAGCTTGGGTCTAGTCCATTATGAGAATAATTCCGCATCTGCAAAAAATTCGGGCAAAAGTTTTAGCGAGCTTTGCGATAATGGCGCTATTCCTTACAGTCAGTGTTCATGGCGCCGGCGCAACCACACTAACTTTAGGGACTGAATATGCCTCTACTTATAAGATCGCCGAACCAACCTATCACCCTGAACCAGAAATTAGCCCTGAATTGCACGAGCAATGTTTTAAGTCCAGCTGTGTAGCAAAATTTGTCATTAAAAAAGATGGTCAGACATCTGTTTCTTTGCTTAGCTCCTCTGGCAGTCAGGAAGTTGATGATATTGCTCTAAATACTTTACGCCATTGGAAGTTTAAACCAGCCACTTTAGATGGACAGGCAGTCGATTCATCACGCAAAATAAAAGTCGAATTTGAAGTGGAATAGTGTCACAAAATACTATTTAGAACGAAGGAAAAAATTTAGTGAAACGGGCGTTGCAAATATGCCGGTCACGATAATCAATGTGCAAACTACAATCACAATCCACAATCCCTGAATATCTGAACATGGAAAACCAAAGCTAAGAAAAAGCTCTGATAGAATCATCGCTATGAGACTAGCCGCAAAAACTTTTAGCAATTTAATGAGACTTGCAGAAGGGCTGAAATAATCATTCAAAGTTACTTTCCCCTTCTCTAAGCCATCAAGAGCTATGCGGCTATAATGCAGACTGAAAGCCTGCAAAAAACAACCGAAGAGAAAGCCGAGGGGAATTCCTCTAAGCACCGCTATACGCCAATCTTCAAATGTTACCGTCTCAAACAATAAACCAAACAAGAATGAACAAATCACTGACTGCAATAAAGACAAAGTGATCCAATACCATTTTGGTTTGGAAAGATTTCGCTCCATACAAGATACAACCACCCGATTTATTGTCTTCAGACCATCATCTATTCGCGCTAAAGCGGACATGAATCTTCCTCCGATCGAAACAACCAAGATCGTAACAGATTACACTTTGCTAATCTGTCAGGTGCGATACCCTTTCATTCAAGAGGGTTAAATGGTCTGCGGGAAAGGCGACCAGTTAGAGTGCGTCCCTTTTGCTCCACGATCTATAACTCAAAAGAAAAGTCGAATTGGCCTTGGCACCATTTAGCTATTACCTAAGTAATGAAGATACTATTATTATTTTAGTGATTGCCAATATTTGGCAAAATGCTTTTGTACTAAAGACAATCGGCTTTTTAATTCTTCTGGTGACTGATCGTCTGTAATCGGCTGCAGCTCTGGTTCAGATTTTGTCTTTTGATCTTTAGCATCTTTGCTTAAAGCATTTAGCGTAGCTACAACTGAGTCTGCCAAGGCTTCTGTATTATAACCACCCTCTAAAAAGCATGCTGTTTTCACATCAAGACTCTGGGCTAAATTTTGCAAACGACCGGCAAGCAAACCAAACCCATTTGTGGTCACGTTCTGATTACTCATATAATCGCTTTGATGAGCGTCATAGCCAGCCGAAACAAGAATAATATCCGGTTTATACTCGGCACTTACTGGGGCAACAATAGAATCCCAGGCCATCAAATGCCCTTTATCTCCCGTTCCTGGTGGCAAAGGAATGTTTAAATTAAAGCCTTTACCATCGCCTGCCCCATCTTCACTTAGCCAGCCTGTTTTATAAGGCCAATGTGGATATTGATGCATGGAAATAAAAAATACCTCTGGATCGTTATAAAAAATATCTTGAGTGCCATTGCCATGATGAACATCCCAGTCTATAATCAACACTTTCTTGTGGCCCAAATGCTTGCGCGCATAATCAGCTGCTAAAGCAATATTATTGAAAATACAAAAGCCCATCTGTCTTTGAGCCATAGCATGATGTCCAGGCGGTCTTACAGCCACAAAGGCACTGGAAATATTATCTTGCTCTAGACTATCTATGGCAGTAAAACTAGCACCAGCAGCCAACTTTGCTACTTCATAGGTCCTTGGACTCATAAATGTATCACCATCTAATTGAATGAGCTTATTTTCACTTTGCGCCATATGGGCGGATTTCTCGATATGCTCAATATAAGATTGGCTATGAATAGTACAAAGATCTGCATTTTGCGCTGTGCGCGGTGTAACATTGACTAGAGTAGATAAAAGATTTGATTCAGCGATAGCCTTATCAATGGCATTAAGCCTATCTGCGCTCTCTGGATGCATAACAGGATTCTCATGCAGGCGGAAATTGTTGTGATTTAAATAAGATATAAGTCCCATAGAGTAAAATTTTATACTTCGGTCAGCGCTAAGAGATAATACATAAGGACATGTAAACAGCAGCACAATATGCTCAAAAATTTATTTGGTACTGACAAGCCTCTTATTGGCGTTATTCACCTGCTCCCTTTACCCGGCTCAGTACGCTGGGATGGGCAATTAAGTCCTATCTATGAACGTGCAGAACAAGAAGCTATAGCTCTATCCACCGGTGGCATTGACGGAATTATAATAGAAAATCTTTTTGATGCGCCTTTTACCAAGGGGCGCCTTGACCCAGCCACTATAAGTAGTTTTACCCTTGCCGTTAGCCGTGTTATGGCTCTTACTAATAAACCAATTGGCATAAATTGTTTACGTAATGATGGTTTATCAAGCTTAGCAATCGCCTTAGCTACGCAAGCTCATTTTATTAGAGTGAATGTTCTGACCGGCGCTATGGTTACGGATCAAGGGCTAATAGAAGGCATTGCACACGAGCTGCTTTTATATCGTCAGCATCTGGGAGCAAATAAATCTATCAAAATCTTTGCCGACATTTTAGTTAAACATGCTAGCCCTTTAGCATTTAGCAATGACATAGGACGTATTGCGCACGACACAAAAACTCGGGCCTTGGCTGATGCTTTAATCATTAGCGGGCATAGCACAGGCGACCCACCGCTATTAGAGGATTTAAATTCTGTGCGTACTCTATTGCCTGAATGCCCAATATTTGCTGGCAGCGGCGTTGATAAAAACAATATAGTTCAAATCCTTAATGTCGCTGATGGGGCAATTGTTGGTAGCTCTCTGAAACGTCAAGGTGTAATAGACAATCCCGTTGATGCAGAACGCGTGAGAGAACTTAAAAGTGCCTTTACTAATACAATTGATTTAATAAAAAATAGGTAGACTGAAAATAATACTATTTTAGTATCGGTTCTATCGGTTAAACTAACTATGTTCGTAAATTTAATTAGGCATTTTTTATGGATACTCTTAGCACGAAACGTTTTTCCTCTTTACTATCTACACTTTCTCTTATTTTGATGCTCACCGGATGTGGTGGCACAAAAGCGCCAAACAGCGCTCCGACTACGCAAGCGCCTCCCCCTGTTTCCACCTCTGGCAGCGCAACTCAAAATACACCAACAACAGCTCCTGTTTCCGCTTCTGGCAGTAGTAGCCAGCCGATAGCTCCGAATGCCACTGCTCCTGGCACCTCAGCAAATAACCAGTCTTCGACTACAACAAGCACAGGACAAACTACTAATCCGGGAAATTCTCCAGCGGTAGGCACTGGTGAAGAAAAAATTAAAACGTTCTCTTGGGGGTTCATTGATAAAACCGGTACCATAATTATCAAACCACAGTTTGAAGACGTTCGGCCTTTCTCCGAAGGCTTAGCTGGCGTAAAAAAAGACAGGCTTTGGGGCTTCATCGACAAAAAGGGCAACATTGTCATAAAGCCTCATTATGACAATGTAACTAAATTCGTTAACGGTTTTGCCGCAGTCCTTATGGGTGATCACTGGGGCTTTATCCGGAAAGATAATCTTATGGTAGTTAATACTCAGTACGTAGAAGTACATCCTTTTTCAGAACACAAGGCTGCCGTGAAGCCTGATCAAACTTGGGGATTTATAGATGAGCGCAACACGATGCTCATCAAGCCCACATATACTGATGTTGGTGACTTTTCTGAAGACTTAGCTCCAGTAGAAGTCAAAGATACTTGGGGATTCATAGACGACCTAGGCAATATGATTATAAAACCGGCATTTTTAAAGGCATATTCCTTTAAAAATAGTCTGGCGGACGTAGAAGTGGCAATTCCTAAAAGCGGAGTAAAGAATGCTTTGGTTGACAAAAATGGCATTGTAACTTTTGTTGACCAGCTTCATACCCGACAAAACTTTGTTGAAGGGATGGCAATGCTTGAACGTCACAGCAGCTGGGGTTTTGTCAATGAAGAGGGAAAAACTGTCGTTGATCCCATTTATGATTCCGTCGAATCGTTCTCAGACGGCTTAGCGTGTGTAAGATCAGGGCTGAAAAAAGGCTATATCGACAAAGACGGAAAAGTTGTAATCAATTTGCAATTTGAAAATGCACGTCCTTTTTCAGATGGGTTTGCTGGCGTTAGAGTGGCTGTAGAATAACTTTGACCAAACACCAGACTAGCTTCGGCAAGCTGCTAATAAAATTTAATCTTTCTACCTGGCAATATGCGCTAGAAAGCAACTTCCCCGGGTATATACACAGCAGTAAGGAATAGAAGTATTAGAGAATTGCGACACTCCTGGTTCGCAATTCTCTCTTTTTTGCCTAAAATGAGTTTCGGCAAATACAGATGTCAAAAAGCAAATATTGAAACTTGTCGAGGAGCTGAAGTATTAAGCGCTACCACAACGCTTAAATTAGGGCGATTTTACTTCACCATTTTCAGCAGGCAGATTTTCATCTACTAACTTATCCTCAGCCGCTTTTTCCTTATGTTTTTTTATATTCTCGCTTTGCATAGATCTTGCCCGAGCGGTTCTTAAGGCACCGACATATTTTGGCACCGCCACTAAAAACGACATAGGCTCGATATACTCTTTTGTGTCCTCTTTTATAATCGTATAATGCACATGCACACCTGTCGATCTGCCTGTCGTGCCAGCAAAACCCAACACTTGTCCGCGCTTCACCCATTGTCCCGGCAAAACTGAATACGCATTCAAGTGTCCACAAATAGTACGTATATTTGGATAAGGATGATAAACCTCCACCGCCACTCCCAAAGCACCGCGCCAACCTACTTTCGTTACTATGCCGTCCAATAAGCAATATACGCGATCGTTCAAATTAGCCGCTAAATCAACACCGCTGTGAAAATCGCCTCTACCAGTAACTGGATGAATACGGAAACCAGCTTTTGACGTAACAACTCCCAAACCAGCTGGCGTGTAAATAACATCGTCATGCATAGGAGATATTTCTATAACCGGACAAAAATAACCATGGAAATTATTAGCAGAAGCACATGGCATAGAAACTGCCAGTAGCATTGCTAAAACGATAGATATTGGAGACTTCAACCTTAACAATCAGACACCAAGTGCAAGCTCTTTAACCGCTAATAAGGATAATCAGTATTCTATTACGTCCAGTCAATTCATGGAGTTTTAACATGCCAGGCGAATATATAAAAATCAAGACAAAGGACAATAAAGAGTTTTCGGGTTATTTATCTAAGCCTCCTCAAGACAAAGAGGGTCCCGGATTGATCCTTGTTCAGGAAATTTTTGGTGTTAATAGCCATATCAGAGATGTTGCCGAATTATATGCCCAAGAAGGTTTCGTAGTTTTAGCACCTGATCTTTTTTGGCGCACTGAGCCTGGTGTAGAACTTGGTTATGGTGAAAAAGATATGGCTAAAGGGATAGCCCTCGCCAGTAAATTAGACATTGATCAGTCCATGACAGATCTAAAAGATGCTATTGATACACTTCATCATTTACCATCCGTTTCGGGCAAAACAGGCGCAGTTGGTTTTTGTCGAGGCGGATACATTGCATATTATTTAGCATGTCGAGGTTTAGTCGATGCATCCGTAAGTTACTATGGCGGAGGCATAGACCAAGCTTTAGATGAAGCAAAAAGTTTAAATCGCCCGCTATTAATGCATTTCGGCGCATTAGATAAACACATCACTCCTGCAGCAGTAGAAAAAATTCGTAATGCTCTAGCTAACAAATCCAATGTCACCATTCATACTTATGAAGCTGATCACGGTTTCAATTGCGATCAAAGAAGCACATATAACCGCCAGGCATCCATGTTAGCTTATTCCCGCAGCGCCGCCTTCTTGCATAAATATTTAGACTGACCATTCAGATTTCAATACAACAGGTCAATAGTGTTCCGTAGCTTGCTTAAGCTGGTCATGGGTAAGTTCACGGTATCGACAAGCTTCCTGCCAAGCTGCTAGCGCCGCATCGATTTTCCGTTGCCGTCCTTCGTAGTCATTCTGATAACGTGCCTGAGCATCGTTATCATAGACTGATGGTGACGTTAAATTATTTTGCTCTTGCTCTGCCTCTTCCACTGCTTTCAGAGCGGTGTTCGCGCTGTTACATGCGTCTTGCCAGGATTGCCTTAATGTACTTTCTAAGTCATTGCCATTGACGCGACTCGAAATCGGCTTGTTGAATGTTGCATCAACCTCTGAAAGGGAGGCATTTAATTCAGTCAATTGAGTAGCAATCTTCTTTTTCTTTTTATCTGCCGTTTCTATCCCTGCAAGCTTTTTAAGGTAAGGACGCACATCAACTCCTGCAGCCTTAAGCTTAAGAATACGCTTATACACTCCAATCTTAGGTTCTAAGTTAGGACTATCTATAAGTCCCATATTATTCACTATTTTGATAGAGTTAAGGGTTTCCTCTTGTTCTGGTCCAGATTTTAAACCACCTTCTATTTGTGCTGCACTTAGCACTATGTCCCTCCAATACTTAATGCTGGCTGGATCACAAAGTCTCACTTTTACTTCCACAATTTTATTGATATTAGTCGAAATGACCTTGGCTATATTGAGAGCTAAGAGTTTGGTCTCTCCGTCTGAAAGTCGTCTGTCTGCATAGGTTGCGATTTCGGCCGTATTGTCATTTAAAATTTTTATTGCAATAGGATATTGCTTACATAGTCCAGAATCACGCAGAATTGTCTCTAAGCTTTTCGCTTTTGTTAAGTCTTGAGAGGGCAAAGCATCTTTAATTATTTCAGCATCTATTGGTCTTGCGATTCCCACAATAGCCAGGCATGCCACCAACAGGCTTATTCTAATTTTCATATACTTATCACCTTCTATACTTAATACTATTTTTCTACAAATGATACTCGGTCTATCAAAATGGATAAGAGCCGCTGTCGCAAGTCTGATTTATTTAAAAATTTGAACAAGCAATTTATAGCTTTTCGCCCACACCATTAATCCTATACCAAGAAGGAGCTGAACCAAAACCAATAAAGTAGATCCTTTCCAGTAAAATAAAAAGACAATGAAATAACAGTTGATTATCAGACATGATCGCTAATAAACCAAAAATACCACTTAAGGGCGATGATCGGTTTTGCCCAAAGGGGGCGCATGGGCGTCCCCTTTGTTTGCGGATCTACTATCTCTAGTCGATATGGGACCAGTTAAAGGTGATGTTTAAATCTTGGCTGTAGCCAAGATTTCATCTAATAGCTTATTTACAACTTGCGGATTGGCTTTGCCTTTTGTTCCTTTCATTATTTCGCCAAAGAAAAACTGTCTTACTTTTGTTCGTCCTTGATGAAATTCTGCTACTTGGCTGGGATTAGCCGCTAACACTTCTGATACCGCTTTGCGCAAATCGCCTTCATCGCTGACTTGTGTTAAGCCCAGCTTTTCTATTAAAGCTGCAACATCTGATTTTTTAGCTAACAACTCGCTCAACACTTGTTTAGCTGCAGTATTGCTAATTGTGCCTCTAGACACTGCTGTTGCCAAATCACGTACATTTTCTGGCGTTAGTGGCAGCTCGTCAAATCCTAACTTTTGTTCCTTTAAATAAGCTTGCGTTGGACCAATTAACCAATTGGCTGTTTCTTTAGCTGATGCGCCCAATTTAATTGCCCGGTCAAAAAAGTCGCTCATTTCCTTAGATTCCACTAAAACATAGGCATCATCAGGCGCTAATTTTAATTCAGTTACATAACGTCGACGCCTTGCTTCAGGCAACTCAGGCATTTGTTTAACTAATTCTTCTATCCAAACCTTATCTATGACTAATGGCACCAGATCTGGTTCTGGGAAATATCGATAATCATGCGCCTCTTCTTTTGAGCGCATAGGATGGGTCTTCCCGTCACCATCATTCCATAGTCTTGTTTGTTGAACTACCTTTTCTCCGCTTTCTACTAGAGTGGTTTGGCGCTCAATCTCATATTGGATCGCCCGTTGCACTGCTCTAAAACTATTTAAATTTTTAATTTCTGTGCGTGTGCCCAGTTCTTTAGTACCAACTGGACGTATAGAAACATTAGCGTCACAGCGAAAACTGCCTTCTTCTAAATTGCCATCGCAAACATCTATGTATCGCAAAATATTACGTAGCTCTGTCAAATAAAGCCTTGCTTCTTCTGGACTGGTTATATCAGGTTCACTAACAATTTCTAACAGCGGCACACCACCGCGATTATAGTCAACAAGACTATAGTCCGAACCATGCAAGCCCGCTGCACCAGCATGCACAAGTTTACCAGCATCTTCTTCCATATGCGCTCGATGAACGCGGATTTTTTTGTTCTTGATTGTTATATGTCCAGCCTTACAAATAGGTTCATCATATTGAGAAATTTGGTAACCTTTGGGTAAATCTGGATAAAAGTAATTCTTTCTGTCAAATTTAGTAGTATTACTGATGGTGCAATCTAATGCCAATCCTACTTTTATAGCAAAGGCTACCATTGATTTGTTTACAACAGGCAAAACCCCTGGCATTCCAAGACAAACAGGACATACTTGTGTATTAGGTTCGGCACCAAAACTAGTGGGACAGCCACAAAAGGCTTTGGATTTAGTTTTTAGATGAGCGTGTACTTCAAGCCCAATTACTGGTTCGTATTCAGTCATATTAGTCTATCAATTCCTTTATGCAATATTGTCTATTATTTCTTGAGTTACTTATTTTATTTCACCATGCATTTGAACCGCTTCCGTATTCTGTGGTGCATCCACACTATCTACAGTCGTTTCGACTTTTGTTTTTTCAGAACCATCAAAAGCACTGGAGAAAAGCATTCTCATCAGAGGGTGCTTTTTGGAAAGTAGTTTATCAATCGTTTGTGCCATCTTGCTCACTTTTGCCGACGCTGTTCTAAGTTGAGCCATCGTCTCGCGCGCATCAGTGACCAAATTAGGATTGGACAAGACTTCATTTGCTTTGCTCATTGCCTCTTTGGCGTTTGTCATTGCCTCTTTGAGGTCGCTTCGCAAACCCTTATCATCTGCTAATTGTCTGACCACCTGCATTGACTTATTGATATTTTCTGTAGAATCAGTAAGCTTGCCTAGCATAGCTATAATATCGCCACGCATTTCTTTATCGGCAAGCGTCCCATTCAATTCGTGTATAGCTTCTTGTATTTTAGAGGCAGTTTCCTTGGCCATTTGCACTGTTTGTTTGACACTCGAATTAAAGGTCGGTTCGTCAATTAAATGATTGATCTTATGTCCAGTCGATTGCCATTCTTTCGCAGCTTCAGAAAAGCGTCCCATAGTTGATTGACCTTGATTGAAAAATCCACGAGCACTAACAGCCCCTTGTCGAATGTCGGTTGTAGCCTCCGATAAACGATCCATATTATTTCTAAATTTAAATGCTGCATCTTTGATATTGCTCATAGCAGGACCAGCCTCACGTACAGCTTTAGTAATGCTGTCATTAGCTTCTGCATCCCCAAAGCAATCACTTAGTCGACTAAAATTTGTCGCAATGCGATTCATGTGCAATTCTACTCTCACTGGATCTTGTCCAACTATTATCGCATCCGTCTCTATAGGAGGTGGAGCAGGCTCGTCAGCCTTAAATTTAGGCAAAGAAATTTCTATATATTTTGCTCCGACCAGGCCTAAAGTTTGAATTGTCACTGTTGAACCCTGGGGAATGGTTGTGTTTTCTACTGGAATGGCTAACGAACAAAGTACTTGCCCTTCTCCACTTAATTCAATTTTCTCTACCGTACCGACTCGCACACCATTAACTTGCACTGGCGCGTTTTTTGTCAATCCAGCAATATCGTGAAATTGCACTTTAAATTGCTGTGGTTGATGGAAAGAGAAACCCTTTAGCCAGGACCAACCCCAACAAAGTAATATAAGAGCAATGACAACGAATAGTCCTACTCTATATTCATAATTTGGTATATTCGGTTTACTCGCTGCTTCCAACTTTTAATAACCTCTTATCTATTTTTGGGATCAAATTTCACCTATAAGCATCGGACCTTCACGAGTAGCGTGAGCAAATTGCTTCATATACGGATTATCTGAAACTAATGCTTCCTCTGGGGTCCCCTGCCACTGGATTTGTCCTGCGTGTAACAAAATAATGCGATCAGCAGTACGTTGCCACGTAGAGAACTGGTGTGTTACCACAATTGACGCCGGGTTAAGTTCGTCAGCCATTTCAATAATATAATCTTCTATCACTGTTGACATCACAGGATCTAATCCTGTTGTCGGCTCATCGTAAAGAACTACCTTTGGATCGTTGGCTATTGCCCTAGCAAAGCCGGTTCGCTTTTGTTGACCACCTGATAATTGCGTAGGAAAAGCATACATATAATCACCCAAGCCCACAAGCTTGAGTTTGTCAGCAATTATTTTTTCTTCTTCTTTACGCCCCAGTCTTTTCGACCTTAAAGCTAAGGACATATTCTCTCTTACAGTCAATGAATTTAACAAAGCAGATCCTTGAAAGACCAATCCCAGTTCTTTGCTGTGAACGATAATTTCACCGGAATCCGGAACAATTAAACCGGATATTAATTTCAATATTGTTGATTTGCCGCAACCAGAGGGTCCAATAATGCCTAGTGTTTCGCCGGCATTAACTGTAAAGCTCAAGCCGTCTAGGACAGGCCGGTCATCAAAGCGCTTAGAGAGATTTTTCACCTCTATCATAAGCTCGCCAGCTTCAGCTCTGCGCTCAGGACTAATGGGTTTCCGTCGTCTTATCATCTTGGTGCGTATGTGAGTGAAGTAACAATATAGTTAACAATAAAAATTACAGTCATTGTCCAAACAATAGAACGGGTGGTAGCAAGTCCAACATCTTCCGCCCCGCCCCGTGTATGCAGACCAATAGCGCAAGAAAAAATAATTACAATCGTGGCATTCAAAACAGCCTTTAGAAAATGTACAAAGAAATCGCGATCTAAGATAGTCTGCTTAACCGAATCTAAAAATGTTGCTGGGGGAACATTGGCTGCACTGTGGGCAATCATTATGCCTGCCAATAAACCGATAAACATGGCATAAATAGACAATATTGGCATCATAAGAAATCCAGCCAAGTATCTAGGCACTACCAGAAATTGTACCGGGTCAATTCTCATTATTTTGAGAGCATCAATTTGTTCAGTGATCATCATGGTAGTTAATTCTGCAGAAATAGCCGAGCCTACTCTACCTGCTACAATTACACCAGCTGTAATCGGTCCAATCTCTCTTACCAATGCCAATGAAACAACGCCACCAATAGCGGTATCAGCACCAAAAAGAACCAGTTCGCGCGCTATTTGCAATGACATGGCAAAGCCGACAAATAATGCAGTCACACTGACAACCACAAAAGATTTAACGCCAATCATATAACATTGCCTAAATACTTCGCGCCAGTCTATTTCTGCTCTTGCTATGTAGTAAAGAGTCTGGCAGAATAGTATGATGCACTGCCCGATAAGCTCCACCCCACTACCAAATTGCTCCTCTATAAAGGACCAAGGAGATAAGTGAATCTTAGCTAAAGATTTACGGGGAAATGAAAACGTCATTGCCTTATTCTAAACGACAAAACAATGGCTTTAAACAAAGATAAATCAAACAAAAAAACTCTTTTGGGTAGTCTGGGTGTTTTAGGCATAATTTTGCTTAAAGGAAAAGCCTATTTACTCGCAGCTTGGAAAGCCGTGGCCTTAATCAAGATGGGCTGGGTAATAAGCCCTCTAATTACTATTGGCGTCTATGCAATGCTCTTCGGTTTGCCATACGCCATAGCCGTTTTTATCTTATTGTTGACCCATGAAATGGGTCATTGGGTCTGGATGAAAGCTCTGGGATTGGAGCCAAAGGCACCTGTCTTCATCCCAGGTATTGGCGCTTACGTTGCTATGACAAAATTACCTGCTGATGAAGCTACTCACGCTTGGGTAGCTCTTGCCGGACCTCTGATTGGCGGATTAACCAGTGGGGCTCTTTTTTGGTTTGGCGTCAATTATTCCAATGCCTGGCTTATGGCAGCAGGCAGCACGGGCTTTTTTCTCAATCTTTTTCAACTTGTCCCAGCAAAACCTTTTGACGGTGGTTTCATTATTCAAGCCGTTTATAAATGGCTTCTAATTCCTGGCACAGCCCTGTTATTTGTCTTAACATATCTCTTTCACTCAATTCTTTTGTTGATCATCTCAGTTATCTCAGTTGTGTCATTATTCGGTCAGCTTTCCAGAGAACGGTCCATCCGAGCTGAGCAAAAAAGCCTAGCTGATAGATATGGATACGAAGTTGAAAAGTCCCCCTCAGGACCTTTTGACACATCGCCAAAGGCTTCTGATCCAGCCTTAGCACTTACTGGGTCCATTCTTACCCCCAAACCGCTAAACACTGTAACCACACTGTCTGATCAAAAACCAGCTACCCTCGAACAGCGTATTTTAATTGCTATAGCTTACTTTAGCTTAGCAGGCATGCTGGCATATTTATATTGGCTTTCCAATAATGAATTGATAGTCTTTCTGCCGCACCATAAATGATACCAAGACAAAATAGATACCACCAGCTGAACCGCCAACATGCCAGGTAAATTCTCTCAGATTACTATTGCCCACACACCAGATGCTGACGATGCTTTTATGTTTTATGCGCTGACAACGGGCATAGTTAAGCCAGTAGGCTATTCAATAAAGCATGAATTGACCAGTATGCAAAATCTTAACGATGCCGCTCTAACAGGAAAATATGAAATGTCAGCAATTTCATTTGCCGCCTACCCCCACATATCTGACCGATATGATCTCATGGACTGCGGGGCCTGCATGGGGTATAAGTTTGGACCAATCTTAGTGGCTAAAAAACCAATTACTGAAAGCCAAATTATGCAAAAAACAATCGCCATACCCGGCCTATTAACTACCGCTTATTGGCTGCTTAAAATATTCTGTCCGGCAGTAAACACAAAAGTTATTCCCAGTAATGAAATTATTGATGCCATCAAAGACGGCGCTGTTGATGCAGGTCTCATCATTGACGGTAGTCAAATGACCTTTAGTCAACACGGCTTACAAAAAATTGTTGATTTAGGAGAATGGTGGTATGAAACAACTAAGCTGCCTTTGCCTTTAGGCGGCAATATCGTCAGAAAAGATTTACCAGAAAAAATAATCGACAATCTAACTACTATTTTCAGAAAATCTATTCAATATGCCCTCGACAATCGTCCGCAAACAGTTAAATACGCCATGCGTTTCGCACAGGATATGTCCGAAGAACAAGCATTGAAGTTTATTGGGCGCTATGTTAACAAGTTCACTCTCGCCTATGGCGAAGAGGGACAACAAGCTCTGGTCGAATTATTCACTCGAGCCTCTTATGCTGGAATTTTTGCTAATTTCAAAACTTCTTCAGCGCCAAAGAATAAATTTACCGGTTAAATTATTGACCAAGGTGAAATTCCGAACGCTTTAATCGGCCTTTTTTTGCTGGCACGCCTTTTATTTGCAGAACCCTAATAGAGGGTTTATCAACTTCTTACCAGGGCTTTGAGTGTCCTCTGGCGTAGCTTGAGCTCAATTGTCTAATTCCACCAGCGCCGCATCAGATAATTTAAACTCTCTTGCTTGAACTATTCCGGCACTTTTTTCGTATATAAGAAAAACAAGAGAATTTCTTATATGATGAAAAAGGAGAAAACACATATGTATACCGCCACTTTAATCCGCCGCCACATTAACCAGCTTAAAGAAGATAAACCCTTCTCTATAAGGGATTTTCTAAATTATGGTTCTCGCAATGCTGTCGACCAAGTATTTCACCGACTTGTTAAATCACACCAAATTATACGTGTCGCAAGAGGGCTATTCATAAAGGATACTTCCCCTATGCCTTCAATTTTAGATGTTGCTTTAGTCAAAGCCACGGCTTTTGGTAAAATGCTAGTCACACATGGATCGCAAGCTGCCTATCAACTGAGACTCTCTACAAATACAGACGGCGAACCGGTTTTTGCTTGCAGCGGCGCTTCCAGTTCTTTCCGTTTTGGCAACATTCGTATCCGCTTCACCAGCTCAAGTCCAAGAAAAATAAGTTTAGGAAATAGCTTAGCTGGTCTAACTATAAGGGCTCTCTGGCATCTAGGAAAACCAATGTGCTCTGCCCAATTAATTTGCGACTCTCTTTGCCCATTCATTAGAGACGATAGGCAGGAATTGCGCAAACAAATAAAAATAATGCCCAGTTGGCTAGCTAGCTATTTTATTGGATCAACACGACGGCAAAAATTAACAAACAGCTTTGAACCTGTCTACCATTGGCGCTAGCATTTGCAGCTCAAGATCGCAAAATGTAACTTCAATGATAGATCTGTCTGTATCGATAGTAGCTGCTAAATACTTTGCGAATATAATCCCGCGTCTCTCTATAAGGAAAATCTTCCACAAAATAATCAGGATCTCCCGTTAATAGTCCCTGCTGATTCTGAATTTGTCCTTTTACTGCATTGGAACCAGCATTATAGCTTGCAATCGCCAAAAGCCCATTACCGTTAAAGGTTTTCAACACAGAAGACAAGTATAAGCTCCCCAATTTAATATTGAGGTCTGGATCAAAGAGCTGGCTAGAATCAATTATATTTATGCCTAGACTTTTAGCAACACCCGTAGCGGTAGCAGGCATCAATTGACATAGTCCAAGTGCCTTGGCACTGCTCACCGCACGTATTTCGTAACGCGATTCTTCTCTAATTAGAGCATGCAAAAAGAATGGATCAACAATACCCGCGCCTTGGCAATAAGTGATAATTTCTCTGTTATACAGCAACGGGTAGGAATACTGCCAAAGTAAGTTATCATCAGAAAGCTTGGATGATTCTTTGTTTGAGCCTTCCTCTTGCAACCATTTGGCTGCCATATTTATCGCCTCCATTGCTTGTTTTGTTTTGCCTTTTAGCCAAGCAAGCACTTCAACCGGTAAATCTAAATTTTGCGCCAATATTTCATCATATTGTTTTAAATAGATAAGCTCTTTGATGGTATCTTTCTCTTTCATTTGTAGGCTTTCTACAATATTTGTTGGCAATGGCCAATCCCACTGTTGATTATTCATTCGCACAGGTAATTGCAATTCAAAATAATTATCTTTATTGCCATTTTTTATGTAAGCATATCGAGCTTTTGCTCTTTGTCCATAATAGTCTGTCGGGTACAATTCTTGATTCTGTTGATAATAGATTGCTGCTTGCTGCTTGTTAGAGGCAACTTCACTCAGTTTGCCAGCCCAAAACAAAAAGCGCGGGGCTAACCTTGAATGGCTATATTTTTTAGCCGCAGCGGAGCACCAATTGCCAATCGCAATCACCGATTTGCCTTTGCTTTGTCTAATCCGCTGCCAGAACATACGCCACTGTGCTTCCGCTGCATAAACCGAAGTAGGATAATAAGTCACGATTTGTTGGTAATAATTGAGCGCTTGAGGCAGACTCGTTCTTTTGGCCAAATTCCAAATAACTTCATCCTTATTACAAATTTTTGATTTAGACAATTTTTGCCATAACTCATAAGCATCTTGCTTATTTAGTTTTTCGCATATAGCCTTGGAGAGAGTCAAATAACGCTTATCCGTTGGATACTTCTCGATACTTTGAAACAACTTTTCTTGAGCAAGCTTAATTTGGCCAAGTTCCATAAAACAGTCAGCTATCTCAAAAATATGTTTATCAGCATCCACCTTTAGCCAATAATTGAGCGCTGCTTTGTATTGACTATTAACAAAATAAGCGTTGGCAATTATTGCTAATTTGTCTGCATTGATAAAATCTTTGTCGAGTTTGTATATAATTTCCAGTTTGGCCAATATATCTGTAGCAAAGCGGCCAGAAGGGCTTTTTTGCAGATATTCCAAATAATACTGTAAGGCTATTTTTAATTGGACCCGATAATCTTGGGTTTTCAGACTGTTTTGTTGTTGGCTATTTCGCAGTTTATATTCTTGATCAAATTGTGTGTAGGCCAAAGTACCTAGGTAATACATTGCTCCAAGGGCATAGTTAGTATCAGGAAACTCAACACGTATTTTTTTGAAAGCATCAGCAGCATTATCCATTTGATTTGCTCTTAAATAGGACTGAGCAAGCCCATATCGAGCAGCAGCTATAACATTTGGATTGCTTGCTCCGCTGAGCAAATCATTTAACGCTTGCCGCACAATCTTTTCTTCACCATATATAGTTGCAATCTCACTTATATGCCAAAGTGAATTATTTCTTAAGGCGGGATTTGTCTTGGCCTTGTCAAATAACGCGAGAGCTTCCTTGCATTTTTGTTTTTTTACTAGCTGATCGACCTGTTTGTCTTTGTTTTTCTCTAGCCACTGTTGATAAATTCTTCCGAGCATATAAGCGGCTTCTGACTGCTCTACGTTGGGCAGATTTGCTTGTGTCAATACATGCTCTAAAGCCACGGCCCGCTGCTCGCCATTAAGATTATCGTAGTCATTCAGCAGTTCATTGAGATAAACATGCTCTTTTTGTAACTCTGAAGGCAATGTCGATAATTGCTGATTATAGGTTAGGTTACTTATGGGTTTCTGATTTTCTCTGACACAGCCACTACAGAATACGATCGCCAAAAAAAAGCTGAATAGAAAATATTGCCTCAAAGCCTTAATCCCATATAACCGGATGCCACTAATTCCTTTATATTTTTGCCCGATATTGGTGTCTTTAGGGCTAATTGTGTTTAATTCTTTAGCAATTATGCTTTACGCAATGTCTTTTTTATCAAGTAATTCTCTATAACTATCAGTTAAGACAACTAGTTAGCACTTGATTTGTAATTCTACTCAATTATAGGTACTTATTAATGATCAAGGAACAAGAGAAATTGTCCGAAACAAATTCTGCTCATGTAACTAATGCCGATAGAATTGCCATTCTTGACTTTGGCGCCCAATACTCGCAATTAATCGCTAGAAGGGTTCGGGAGCTAAAAACATACTCAGAGCTTCTTCCTTATAATACGACTGCTAAGAAGCTTCGTGAAATGAAAGTTAAGGGCATAATTTTATCGGGTGGCCCTAATAGCGTTTATGATCCTGGAGCACCACAAGTTGACCCAGAAATCTGGAAGCTAGGTGTACCGGTATTAGGCATATGTTATGGCATGCAATTAATGGCCAGAGACCTTCAAGGTCAGGTTGAAGCAGCTCAAGTAAAAGAATATGGCCGAGCCCTGCTGACAATCGTTCACCATGGCAAATTATTCGCTAACCTCGATGCCAGCATTGAAAGTTGGATGAGCCATGGCGACAGTGTCGCTGCTTTGCCAGTCGGTTTTCGCCTTATTGGCAATACACGAGTTACCCCTGTTGCTGCTATAGCTGACGAAGACAGGAATTTTTACGGCGTTCAATTCCATCCAGAAGTAGCACATACACAAGGAGGCTTACAAATCCTGCGCAATTTTGTTGTCGACATTTGCAGTAGTCAACAAAATTGGACAATGAAAGAATTTATAGACGAGGCAATCGCTGAAGTTCGCAAAAAAGCAGGAGATAAAAGAGTATTGCTTGCTCTTTCTGGAGGAGTTGACAGTTCAACTTTAGCATTTCTATTACATAAGGCTATTGGCGACAAATTAGTTTGTATGTTCATAGATCAAGGATTCATGCGTAAAAACGAGCCCGAATGGTTAGTGGATACTTTCGAACGCGATTTCAAAATACATGTTCATTACGTTAAAGCTCGCGATCGTTTTCTAGCCAAATTAGACGGCGTAATAGATCCAGAGGAAAAACGTAAAGCCATTGGCTCTGAATTTATTCGTGTATTTGAGGAAGAATCTAAGAGGCTAGGTCCTTTTGATTATTTAGCTCAAGGCACATTATATCCAGATGTCATTGAATCAGCAGGTACTCAAATTGATCCTAAGACAGGTGAACGCGTAGCAGTAAAAATCAAATCTCATCACAACGTTGGTGGATTACCAAAAGATTTGAAATTTAAGCTCATCGAACCCTTCGCTAAATTATTCAAAGACGAAGTGCGCCTAGTAGCAAAAGAATTAGATGTACCGGAAAGCATTCGCGGAAGGCATCCATTCCCTGGACCAGGTCTGGCTATCCGCGTGCTTGGTGAAGTAACAAAAGAAAGGCTAAAAGTTCTGCGCGAAGCAGACTGGATTATTCGGGAAGAAATAAAAGCTCATGGATTATACAGAAAAGTCTGGCAAGTTTTCGGTGTATTATTGCCTACCAAGTCAGTCGGTGTAATGGGCGATCAAAGAACCTATCAAAATCAAATCGTTATTAGAGCAGTTACTTCGGAAGATGGTATGACAGCAGATTGGGCCCGACTACCCTTCGATTTGTTGGAAAAAATTTCTTCTCGCATTGTTAATGAAGTAGCTGGTATTAACCGGGTTGTATACGATATAACCTCCAAACCCCCCGCCACTATAGAATGGGAATGAAGTTCAGCGTAACGAACGGCGCTGGGGAAGCGGCGGTAGTGTAGCGTTAATACGCGCGTTGAGCCGAGCAGTGCGAGAGCGAGGCAGCGCTTATGTTAATAATGGGAATGAAGTTCAGCGTAACGAACGGCGCTGGGGAAGCGGCGGTAGTGTAGCGTTAATACGCGCGTTGAGCCGAGCAGTGCGAGAGCGAGGCAGCGCTTATGTTAATAATGGGAATGAAGTTCAGCGTAACGAACGGCGCTGGGGAAGCGGCGGTAGTGTAGCGTTAATACGCGCGTTGAGCCGAGCAGTGCGAGAGCGAGGCAGCGCTTATGTTAATAATGGGAATGAAGTTCAGCGCAGACCCACAATCTTAGCTGCCAGCCGATCTTTCGCTTTCGTAAAGTAGCTTCGCCGAAAGTTGTTTATCTTTCAAATAAGTTATTGGCCGTTTAAATTGTGTTTTCACCTCATCCAGAGGCACCCCTGTCAGTTTAATCTCCGATTGGTCAACATTGCCAATAACTTGTCCTGCTGCTTGAATATAATTTAATTCATCAATTTCAAAACCGATAATTCTCGCACACGTAGCATCTACGGCAGCCGGATCTTGTCCCACGATCATCAAACCCATTTCGCGCGGTGTACCATTGATAGGACCGTCTCCTTCCATGGCAACAATCGCATCGACAACCGATAATTTGGTCTGCACAAGTCGATTTAGATCAAGAATACATTGTGGAATACCTTTAAAGTGGAGAAAATTCTTAGGATAGCCATACTTACGTCCTGGTACAAGCCCAAAAAGATTTTTCATCGCAGCAGTCATACCAACCCAGTGATGTGTCTTTAACTTAGGTAGACTAATTAGACCATCCGCTTCCAAAATCGTTTTAGGCAAAAAATAATGATCAACCTCAGCAAAGCTCTCTTTAATAGGTACTTTAATTACATCGTCTAAATTTAAGTCTATAAAAGGCACCGCCATTTCGCCACAGGCTTTTCCAATACCAGTAGCTGCCAAAATAGCCTCAGTGTCCCGCATGTGACCAGGACCTTCAGCAACCGCTATTTTGGCAGCTCCCAAATAATCAACCAACTTAATAACAGCTTTAAGTACTTCTGGACTAGTCGTTACTGGTTTACCTGCCGGGCATTCAACCATATTAGGCTTCAAAATCAAAAATTTGCCTTTGAAATCAGCAGTATTGAAAAGGTCAATATTTTCTTTTAGGATGGCAAAAAGATCGTCCGCATAAGACTTTGCTCTAAGAATACCGACGGAGGAAGGCGCCAATCGTCGTGCAGATTTTTGCACCTGACTAGGTTCGGGTAATTTTTTTATCAGCGGCGGAGGATTGGCGCAACTTCCTAGCGCTAAAGAGGCAACGGTGGCCTGGAGAAATGAGCGTCTTTGAATCATATTATTTTGATACCACCTTAAAATAGTTAATACCATTTACGGTATTAAGGGCTAGCAAAGAAAGTGCTGTTACAAAATAATTCATGCCAAAGCCACCATCTTTATTCTGTAAATTTACCAATAAGTCTATTTCTTTCTGGCAATTATAATTATGGGCGTCCAGAGCTAAAATAGTCCAGGCTAAGGACATAGCAGACGATTCTTTATGCGAAACTTCACTTAGATAATCCAAACTAGCTTTCACTCTATGATCCATGGGTATATCAATAAGTCCCAAAAGCGCCTCCGCCGTAGTAACAACATAAGGGGGGTAAGATTGTCCAAGACAATAGAAGGAGCCATGATTCCAACCGCCTCCACGACAAGAATGTTCCAACAAAAATTTATTGGCATGATAAACAACACGTTTGCTTAGATCCTCTTTTATCAAATCTGGCAATTTAAAAGCCATCAGACTATAAGCTGTGGGTTCTACCCAGTTATAACATCCTGCTGTCCACGGCCAGCCCCTACCATAATGTAAACTTGAAGTTCCTTGCGATAACAAAAGCAAAAGTCGCGCTACTGGAGATAAAAAATCTGTGCGCGAATTTATTAAATAGTGAAAAGCATCTGTCAAAACTCGCTTTATTTGTCCAGCGTCAAAATATTGCTTTTGATATGAGCAAACAAGCCTTATAGCTAATGTGGCGGGTCCAGACGTCCAGTCTGACTTCCCCAAATCGGGGCCGGTAGACCAACCACCATCCTTATTCTGGCTAGCAATTAAAAAATCAATTGCTTTTTTTGCTAATTTTGGCTGCCTATGACAAATTGCTATAGCAGCCCAAGCTGTAGCTTCAGTAGATGCTTCTTGCATACACAGGTTAGCAGGGGAGAAAGAATAGGAACACCTACCATCACTGAGAGCAGTAGCCAAAAAGATTTCAGTTTTAGATAACTGCTCTGCAACCATACTAAATAGTTTAACTGAACTTAGCGTAATAGGTGCACCACTAAGAACTTGTTATCAACGAGTTCAAGGTTGAAACTATAGTAGAAAATGTACGAATCAATATAATTTAGTAAAGCTTAGATCTGAAGCAAAAAAATATTTTTGACCACTATTGCCTCAAAATACACCGCGGTTAATTATAACTCACATTCGTGTGTGGGTTCCGTTTTTTAACATTTAGGCTAAATTTCTCTCCAACAAGACGGCAATAGGTTCGCTGAATTAAGTATTTGCTCCAAAAGGTGTCTTTCATCCTCATTTTCCATTTTATGAATTTTTATTAATCTTTGTGGTATTATTGTGGGGTGAAAGGACAAAAAACCCCTACTGAATCACAAAATTTGATGGTGTTTTATTATTCCCATTGCCGTAATCAAGGCTTATTTTTGGCTACAAACCAACCTAAAGGGTGATTCTTGAAAATTAAAATTGCCGTTCTTATCTTGGCGGTTGCTGATTCAGCGGGTAGTATAAAGAAAGCAGCCTGTTATCAAATGCTAGTTTTAAATACTTAGGTTCCCATAGGGAGGTATTCGGGAGGTAATGAATAGGCTTGGGAGAACACAATCGTTTTATTTTTTGGTTCTGTTAGAGTTACTATTTCATTTTAATGTTTTCACAAACTCAAGCCTGTATTTAGAACCAGGTTTTGAAAATTAGGTTGGTAGTTGAGCAAATCCGAATTATTTAAAACGGATATTTATTTAGGAGGTTACTATGTTTACAGGTTCACTAAAGCGATTTATAACCGATGAATCAGGACAAGGTATTACAGAATACGGCGCCATTCTGGCGTTCGTTGCTTGTCTAGTTGCCCTAGTGTTTGCAATGACACAAGGTGGTTTGAAAAATGCCATCAGCAACGCGTTCTCTACTGTAGTTGTTCAATTGAATGCATTGGCAGCAGCGTCGTAATTTGCGTAATCTGCAGCGTAATAAACAATTTGGGGAAACTCAAACCAATTATGGTGGCAATATAGGGAAGGTGAAAACCTTCCCTATATTGTTATTTAAGACAAGGCATTAGCAATCTGACTGATAATACTTCTATTCCATACAACAATATTTACGAAGTCAAAATCCATAACGGCAAATACATTGGTTGAGAATAAAATTTATGTTGCTGTGGCAAGAAGTGATTGGGTATATAGATTAAGGTTTGAAAAATTAGTCTACCAAGCTGCATAATTGCTTTGAAAACTAATTTAGCGGCATAATGGGAATGATATAAGCAATACATTTATGATATATGGTTTGTTGGCTAGAATACTTATCGCTGTTGATAGATAAGAAGTTTAAAAAAGGGGGAAACCTAAATGAATCCGTTACGAGCTCTGGTATTACAACTCTCAAGAATACCGATTGCTTTGCTATTAGTTATTATCGTGGTTGTGGCAGGTGTCATAGCTATGGGTGTGACAAGCATTATTACTGAGTCACAAAAAACATATGAAGCCCGAAAGGCTGAATTAGAGCAAAAAGCTAATGCCAAAGGTAAAGTAGTCTATACAGTCCACGACATTGCAGAAGGACAACCCATCCCAGGGGATGCCCTTGAAGAAAAAGAAATTGAGCAAAGCAAAATCCCCCAAGACGCTATTACTTCTGCCAGTCTTGCTACTGGCCGCATTGCAAAATACGGCATCTTGGCTGGACAGATTGTTTCTCAGCATGATTTGGCACCACAAGGTATTTCTTTGGGTTTCGAATCAAAGCTCAAACAAGGTATGAGAGCAGTAACTTTCGGTATAGATAATAATTCCGGCGTTGCTGGTTTCGTTACCCCAGATAGCCATGTTGATGTCATCGCCATGGTCGGTACAGGAGCTGATACAAAAGCTTCCCCGATTTTATCGGACGTTGAAGTTATCGCTGTAGGCCAACTTTATCAAAAGGCTCCTGGACAATCTGCTGCTATGCCAACAAGCTCAGTTACCGTTTGTGTGTCACCAGACGATGCTACTAAATTGATTAAAGCAATTAGCGCTAGCAAACTTTATTTGACACTCAGAAACGACAAGGATCGCACTCCTGTTGCTACTGTCGATGTAACTTCTATGTTTAGTGGCGGCGGACCAGGTGGCAAGGACGATCTCGCTCTTCAACCACCAAGTTCATTACCTCCTCCTCCTCTTCCTGGTGCTCCAGACATGGGCGGTATGCCAGGTGCTATGAATTCAGCTGCCCCTCCACCACCTCCACTGCATGAAGTAGAAATATGGTCAGGCAGCAAAAAGGATGTGATATCCGTACCTAGTAGCTAAGCATAGACTTAATTAATGTTGACTTTAGGGAAGGGATTCATCTCTATCCGGTTGGGTACAAAATTAATAGTTAATACCGGAAGAGGTAATACGGATTAGTGCAGTGAAGGGCGACAGTGAGGCGGCCGAAACGGAACGAACAAGGATACGCGCGTTGAGGCGAGGGACGAAGCCGAAGCAGCGTTTAATTTAAAGGGTAAAGCATGAAACTGACCACATTATTAGTTTGTGACGCTGGTTTGGACAAACGCCAAACAATTGAAGACTTGATTCACAGTCAACCTTCTTTAGCTTTGGTAAGTACTGTTTCAGGCAGCATGGCGCGAGAACAGATAGGCAGCCTACATCCTAAATTAGTATGGATCGAGCTTAGCCCTGCTCCCGTCCGTGGCCTTTCACTTTTAGCCGAATTGAGAGAAACCTTCCCTGAGGTTTATTTTTTCGTTAGTTATGAAGTCCCAGACCCTGAATTGATTAGGACAGCCTATCGATTAGGGGCTTCGGACTTCCTGGATGCCGAACGTTGGCGAACAGATTTACCCGCCGCTGTCCAAAGTATCCAACTGAAACATCAAAGTGAATCCATATCTACAGCCGCCGGTAAAGTAATTGCTACCTTTAGCCCCACTGGCGGTATCGGTGCTACAACAATTTGCACCAATTTAGCTGGTTATTTAGGCAAATATGGCGAAGCATGCATAGTGGATCTCGATCTGCAATTCGGCATGGTAGCTCAATATTTAAATCTCGAACCCTCTTTCAGTCTTAGCACTATAGACTTTTCACATACTAATTTTGATGCCACTTATTTGCGTAACTTGATGACTAGATATGATGAAAAGCTAAGTATTCTTGCCGCTCCACCAGACTTAGAAGATATTGGCGATATTTACGCTGCCCAAGTACAAGAAATTTTATACACTGCCAAACAAGAATTCCGATTTACTTTGGTTGATTTACCCAAAAATCTTCTAGATGAACGTGCAATCGCCACCCTTGATTTAGCTGACGAAGTATTGGTTGTAACGGAGTACAACTGGGCCGCCATTGTTAATGCTCGCAAATGTCTTGACACTTTTAAGGCACATTATAATCAAGAAAAATTATTGCTGATAATTAACCGCTCGGAATGGCAGCCACAAGATGTATTAAGTGAGTGTCGCGCCAGTTTAAACTATCCTATTTTTCACGAAATTCCTAATGATGTAAAAACAGCTAAATGGGCAAATAACCAGGGACAAATTTCTCCTCCGCAATCAGCATTAGGCAAATCTCTTGATTCATTAGCAAGAAGATTAGGAGGAGGCGAACAACTTCTAATTGGACAAAAAGATTCTGAGCCGGCTACTAAAGGGTTCAAATTACCTGCATTTTTCAAACGCTAATTAAAGCAAGGAGTAATATAGATTTAACGGCAACTGCCAAAAGCGTCGAAGAAAACTTCTAAAGATACGCGCGTCGAAACAATAAATAAAGCTGAAGCAGCATTTAATAGAAGGAACAATACAACTTAGTGCAGTGAAGGGCGACGGTGAGGCGTCCGAAACGGAACGAACAAGGATACACGCGTTGAAGCGAGGAACGAAGCTGAAGCAGCGTTTAATAGAAGGAACAATACAACTTAGTGCAGTGAAGGGCGACGGTGAGGCGTCCGAAACGGAACGAACAAGGATACACGCGTTGAAGCGAGGAACGAAGCTGAAGCAGCGTTTAATAGAAGGAACAATACAACTTAGTGCAGTGAAGGGCGACGGTGAGGCGTCCGAAACGGAACGAACAAGGATACACGCGTTGAAGCGAGGAACGAAGCTGAAGCAGCGTTTAATAATAAGGATGGTGAATTTGGGCCATGGGTGACGATAGAAAAGATTCCAATCTTCCAGCTAAGCCAGCATCTTCATTGATGGGGCAGTTGGTCAGACAAAGACAAGGCGCTGATGTTGTACCAGCGCAACCGCAACAAATGGGCCTTTCCGGACAACAAGGTTCTACCGGTATGGGTGGGCGTTCTTCTGCTCCGCCACCCGGACAAAGTGGTATGGCACGCCCAGGTGCTCCTGCTACCGGTATTGGTGGCGCCAAAGCTGCAGGCTCAGGGGTAGAGAGCACAGCTGCTCCTAGCAGATCAGATATCGAACGCATTGATGCTAAAGAGGAAGGCGGATACGGACATGGCGGTGCTGCGGAAAACGCAGCCGTAAGTGGAGATTTAAACGCCAAGTTTTCAGCAAATCAAGGACTGATTCGTGAACGAGAAAAGTTTATTATTGACCAATTAAGACGTGAACTTGACACTTCAAGGCTGACTAATATATCAGAAGATACCCAAGCTCAGGTACGCGCCCGTATTCGTGAAATTGTAAACTCTGACCCAGCGCCTTTGACCATGATGGAAAAAGGTATATTGCTTCAGAATGTACTGGATGAAGTATTTGGTTTTGGTCCCTTAGGTCCACTACTTCGTGATCCAAGCGTAGGTGATATTTGTGTTAACGGTGTCAATAACATTTACGTTGAACGTCATGGACGCTTAGAGAAGACCAGCGTGGCTTTCGAAAACGAAAAGCACTTGCGCCAAACAATCGACAAAATTATTCAGCCTCTAGGCAGAAGACTTGATGATAACTCACCAATGGTGGATGCCCGCCTACCGAATGGTTCCCGTGTTAATGCCACCATTCCACCTGTAACTATTGATGGTCCGACTATTACCATACGATGTTTCGGTGCTAATGCCCTCTCACTTGGCCAATTGGTAGAAAAAGGTGCCATGTCTGTACAGATGGCTGAAGTGCTCAAGTCCTGCGTAAAAGGACGCATCAACTTGATTATCTCTGGAGGTACAGGTTCTGGTAAAACTACCTTACTTAATGCGCTATCTGCCCATATTAATCCAAGAGAACGCATTATTACAATCGAAGATGCAGCTGAATTGCGGCTACAACATGATCACTGGGTGAGGATGGAAACAAGACCAGCCAACACTGAGGGTAAAGGTCAAATCACACAGCGCATGTTAGTTATAAATACTCTCCGTATGCGACCCGATAGGATAATAATGGGGGAATGTCGGGGAGAAGAAGCATTCGACATGTTGCAGGCCATGAATACGGGTCACTCTGGTTCTATGACAACTATTCACGCTAATAATCCACGTGACTGTACAAAACGTCTTGAAAATATGATTCTTATGGGAGGCATGGATATGCCCGCTAAGGCAGCACGGGAATTAATTGCTTCTGCAATTCAAGTAATCGTGCAAATTCGTCGTCTTGAAGATGGAACTAGAAGAGTAACTGAAATTTCCGAGATAACCGGGATGGAAGGCGAGATTATTGCCATCAGTACTCTATTCCACTTAGAGAGAGAAGGCAGAGATGCCCGCGGATTTTTCAAATGTCGTCACGTTGGATCTGGCTTACCGCCTAAATTCCTGGAACAACTTGAACAAGAATCCATTCCGTTTAAACTAGAGTGGTTAAGATAATTAAGTGCTTTGCTTTGAAAACTGAGATTATTTATTTATGGAAATGATTGGAGCTTTAATTTTTTTCTTGATTATCCTAGCCGGGGGAGCGGTCCTCATTTTTATGCGGAAACCCTGGGGTGAAGAATTAATACGCCTCGATAAGCATAAAAAGAAAATGAGGGCCAAATATCATGAAGACGAAGAAGTAAATATATTTCTTACTAAACGCACTAATTTTCTCGCACAAAAGCTTGCCCAGGCCGGATTAGAGGCAAAGTACGACCAAATGAAGGTGCAATGGGGAGTAACCACAGTCATAGGCGGTTTTGCCGGTGCCGGGTTGGCTTTACTTGCTTTGCCTGAACTGATGGTTATAGGCTTCATTGCTGGTCTGATAGTTGGAGCAGGGGGTTTTGTAGCATACATAGGCTTCTTGGCTAAGCAAAGACAAACAAGAATTATGGAACAATTACCCCAAATTCTAGAGACAATGGTGAGCTCACTTAGGGCCGGTTCACCAGTTATAGAAGTTTGGAAAGTATTAGCCGAGACTGCTGTTGATCCAATTAAGTCAGAGTTTAAAAGAGGGCTGGTTTCTCTTCAACTAGGAAAACCTTTTCGTGAAGTAATGGCTGAAATGGCGACCCGCATCCCTACACCGGATTTTAAATTACTCACAACAGCAATTTTTATTAGCCAAGACGTAGGTGGAAATTTAGCGGATGTAGTTGCAACAATTGCAATAGCGATAAGAGACCGTTTCAAACTCCGGGATTATATGAATGCTCTAACTGCTCAAGGTAAAATGACCGCCATGTTTATTGGTTCTTTGCCTTATCTGGTTACACTTTTGACTTATTTAATTTCACCTGGTTATATCGTTCCGTTTCTTAATCACCCCATAGCTCGCATGGTGCTCCTGGCTCTTATTATCTGGGAAGCAATAGGAGCGTGGATTCTTATTAAAATGACTACTTTTGAGGTTTAATAACTTGGGATCATCCTTTTTTGTTGGTTTATTGACTTTTTTAGGCGTTACAGGGTTCGCGCTTTTGTTAATGCGTCCCGTTTTTGCTCATTATGTTGATTCTTATGCTGTAAGAGTCCGCCCTCGAAAAGTGACCGACGAAACCTCGGCTGCAAAACCACATGATTCTCTTATTTTGAACTTGATGCGCACGGTGGGTGAGTTGGTATTAAGTATGATGCCCGCTCTTGCTGACAGACGCACAATTCAGTACTTAACTGAAGCAAATTATCGCACTCCATCCCACTTAGCCATTTACATGGGCATAAAAACAACCTTTGTAGCACTTATAGCCTGCTTGGGATTAATGGCTGCTGGCAGCAGTCCTATGGTTTTATTGATGTGCATCCCTGCTGTTGGCGGCGCTTGGTTTATGCCCAATTTCTTTCTAGCTGGCCGAGCTAAGAAAAGACAAGAAGTTATATTATCAGAGTTGCCGACAATAATTGATTTACTTATTGTTTGCGCTCAAGCCGGTTTGGGATTGCTTATGGCAGTAGACAAGGTATCAAAAGAGACAAAAGATTCTTGTCCCACCCTTGCTGTAGAACTAGAACAACTAATCAACGATGTAAAAATATTTGCCAAATCGGTGCCAATCGCTATGAGAGAGATGGGAGAACGCTGTGGTGTAGATGATTTGATCAGCATGGCTAGCGCATTGATTGCTGCTGAAGCTAAAGGTGCCGATATAAGCTATCCGTTAAAACAACAAGGAGAAGCTCTTGTTGACAAATTAAAGCGCAAGAAAGAAGAGGAAGCTGCCAAAGTTCCAGTTAAGATGATTCCCGTTATCATGGTCTTCGTAATGCCTTTGCTGATGTGTCCTATGTTAGGTCCAGCCGTCATTACAGTTGCGCAAGCTTTAGCACCAATGATGGGTGGCGGACCAAAGTAAGTGGCTGTGCAAAAAATTCAAGCCATGAATATAAGCCGCCGTCAGCTATTAGCTGAACATGTTCTGCTGGCCGATAATTTTTTCAAGCGTTTGCGTGGACTTCTCTTCACTGACTCTTTGCCCATCGGACAAGGTTTATTGATTACGCCTTGCAATTCTATTCACGCCATAGGTATGACTTATACTATTGATGCAATTTTTCTCAACAAAGAAAACTTAGTAATTGCCACTTTAGCAAATCTAAAACCTTGGCACTTATCATCAATTTACTGGCAAGCCCGTACTTGCTTAGAACTTCCCGCCGGTACCATAGCCAATAGTGGCACTATGCCTGGAGATCAATTGCAATTTACCGATTATTGAAACCCGAAAAACGCCAATGTCTGTTTCTCAAAGCATATAGTTATTAGAGTACCGGCAAAAATAGCCAAACTAATTGGCATTGGAGCCTTTAGCTGCTTCGCCAGCTTAGTAGTGTCTATACTTACTCCACTTGTATCCCCCTCGAATATTGCTGTTGAAACTAAAACTCCCAGTTGTTTCCACGGTAATTTCATTGCTAAAGCAATGCAAGACATCAAACCAAAGAAAAAGCAAAAATAAAGAATGACTATCAGTACAGCTTTTGGACCTAAAAATGCTCCTACGGCTGCTAATAATTTTGCATCTCCCATTCCAATGCCACTGGAAACACCGCCGGGACCCAATGGCAAATTGCCTAAAAATACCACTATCAAAGCAGCCAAAAACCAGCCCGCACAAGCCATCAATGCACCATGCCCATCAGCGATAACGTAATTTAATACAATTCCACAAGCAGCAGCTGGAAACGTCAAAAGATTAGGTATTTTAGTTGTGCGCCAATCGATAACATTAGCGATCAAAATTATCAGCAGCAGAAGAATATTCTTAAAAAGATCTATATCCATAGACGACCCCAATTATTTATCTGCAATATACCCTTAAGATTAAGACAAAGCTATCATCTCAATTTCTATTAATGCATCCTTTGGTAATCGGGCTATCTGTATTGTAGACCGCGCCGGTTTATAGTCAGGGAAATATTCACCATAGACTTTATTCATAACTTCAAAATCTGCCAAATCCTTTAAAAATACTGTCGTCTTAAGAGCTTTATTTAAATTACTGCCAACTGACTGCAGAACAGCTGAAAGATTATCTAAAGCCAGTTTCGTTTGCTCTTCTATCGAACCACCAGTAAATTGATTGGTTTTGGGATCTATTGCTACTTGCCCAGATAAAAAAACCAGTCCATTGGCTAATATTGCTTGAGAATAAGGACCAACCACCTTTGGTGCCTTATCCGTCGTAATTGTTTGAATCATAGAAATCTCCCAAAACCAAATGTGCCAATTATAACTCAGTAAAGCTCAAGACCAACACTTAACTAGCAAAGAGGCTTATTTAGGATCAATATTTAAGCGCTGCCTCGGCTTCGTTCCTCGCCTCAACGCGCGTATCCTTGGTCGTTCCGCTTCGGACGCCTCACCGTCGCCCTTCACTACACTAATTTGTATCAGTCCTGATTTATGCGCTGCCTCGGCTTCGTTCCTCGCCTCAACGCGCGTATCCTTGGTCGTTCCGCTTCGGACGCCTCACCGTCGCCCTTCACTACACTAATTTGTATCAGTCCTGATTTATGCGCTGCCTCGGCTTCGTTCCTCGCCTCAACGCGCGTATCCTTGGTCGTTCCGCTTCGGACGCCTCACCGTCGCCCTTCACTACACTAATTTGTATCAGTCCTGATTTATGCGCTGCCTCGGCTTCGTTCCTCGCCTCAACGCGCGTATCCTTGGTCGTTCCGCTTCGGACGCCTCACCGTCGCCCTTCACTACACTAATAAGACTATGCTAGCTGCACCAAATATGGTATCAACGAGTCTTTTCGTTACCATTCCCAGACGCTGTCGGCAATTTCTCGCCACTATGTCCAGTCGTTAGGGTTTTACTTCTTTGTCCGACAATGCCAGCATTGATCGTATTTCCCCGACCAAAACCACTTAAACGAGGCCATGAATCAGTTCCTTCATCACCATAAATAGCCTCAGCATGTCCACCAGCATTTCTTACAAAGCTATCTAAACTTGTCGGCGGTAAGCCGTTTACAACACCCCTCAAGCCTCCTGGTAGTGCACCATATTGCATAAGGCTCAGCCTTCGTGTGGATGCAGGCATAAGCTGCTGCCCTACTGCCTGAGCTGCCCAATTTTGGTTTTGTACCCAAACGTTTTGCTGTCCTCCGCGTTGATCATATTGAGTTGGCGTCTGGTTAGGCATCATGGCATTAGATCCTGTGTTATAAGCTTGGTTGATACTTAGTCCACCATTGCTTGAATGCGGTGACCCAAGACCACTAGTCGACCCAAGATCACCGGTACCACCGGAATTGATAGAATCAACTGCAGAACTATTACCCAAGTCCCATTGAGCTCTTGCCGGCACACTAAGTCCAGTCATTATGCAGGGTATTACTAAGCTAAATATTATTCTCTTATTCATTTCTTTCACTTGCTCCGTATATTAAAGTCTACCGAGCCTAAAGAAGTCGGCGGAAGAGAATTGCTGTTTCCAAGCCCGATTGAACCTATGGGGCCAGGAAGCGGGATAGGCTGACCATAGGGGCCCTGATAAAGATTATAAGGACTGGAACCAAAACCAAAACTATAATGCTGATAATCGGTAGATTTTCCAGAAGTTATCGGCACAAAGGCGTTAGGCATCAAAGTAGCTTGCAATGCTGAACTTACAGGAGGCAAACTGCCTCTTGAACCAGGATAGAAGTTAGCCTGTCCTGGATTACCCATAGGAAATTGATTAAAACTTGTACCACTCACTCCGGGAGCCCATTCGCTTGGTTTAATTTGACTGGAATTATAACTATCGATTTGCAGTTGTTCGCCATTGCTAGTTGTTACTGTGTTTTGATGACTGATAGGCAGCAAATCTGCAGGATTACGGGCATCATTAGAGCGTGGATCAGAATCCGGAACAACACCGAAATCACTAAACGTTAAATTGGTGTTTCCTTTATTGGTAGCTCCATTCAGTCCCACCCCTGTACCCCCTGATAGATTTACATTCACTGAACCTGGAATAGAAGAACTAGAGCCGGCAGCACTAGAATTTGTCGAGGAACTAGAACTATCACTCATGTCATAGCTAGCCGCTAAGCAAGGATTCATAGTCAAAAGACTAAAATTTAAAGCATAAACAGCCGACAAGCTAACCCTTAAAAATAAAGGATATCTAGAACTCTTTAGACTGAAGTATTGATTTTGCATTTAAAAATTAGTAAGCCGAATTCTATTGAATTAGAATGTGAAATTAATATATTTCTTGAGCCGAATTAATAATTACTGGTAAGAGAATTTATTAATTTGGGGCATTTGGCCATTATCCTTGTGGAAAAATGGTACTCCCCGTCGGTAGGCTTGTCAACAACATTTTAATCATGGCGAAAACTAGGAAGCACTATGGCTACTTATTTAGGCATCGAAACCAGCTGTGACGAAACAGCAGCAGCAGTGGTAGTTGACGGTCGAAAAATACTCTCTAATTGCTTGCTTTCACAAATAGATTTACATCAAAAATTTGGCGGCGTCGTACCTGAAGTTGCAGCCCGCGAACACTTGGAGTCAATCAATCAGATAATCGATTTAGCCTTAAATGAAGCAAAGGTTAAAGCAACTGATTTAAGCGCTATTGCCTGTACCACTGGACCTGGGCTCATTGGTACTTTATTAGTAGGTTTATCAGCAGCAAAATCTCTATCTTTTGCCTGGGACCTTCCACTGATTGGCATTGACCATTTAACAGCCCATGTATGCGCCAATTACTTAGAGACAGATCTAGAGCCACCATTTCTAGCCCTTTTAGTCAGTGGTGGACACAGTCAATTGATGCATTTTACTGATTTTGTTGAAGCAAAGATTATTGGACAAACAATAGATGATGCAGCTGGTGAAGCTTTCGATAAAGTGGCACGGCTTTTAGGCTTGGGCTATCCGGGCGGACCTATTATTGATAAATTAGCTAAAACGGGCAACAGTGCTAAGTTTCAATTTCCTCAAGCAACAGTTGAGGGTTTCAATTTTAGCTTTAGCGGAGTTAAAACGGCAGTATTACGTTGCTTAGAAAAATTAGAAAAACCTTGGCCACTAGAGGACTTGGCGGCTTCTTTTCAGTTCGCCGTCATAAATGCATTGGTCAAAAAGACTTTGCAAGCTCAGAAATACACTAAAGCACCCAAAATCGTTTTAGCAGGCGGAGTAGCCGCTAATTCTTATTTAAAAGAGCAAATGCAAGCTCTTTCGACTGTACCTGTTTTGTCTCCTCAGAACCACCTTTGTACAGACAATGCTGCCATGGTAGCTGCTGCGGCCTATTTCAAACAGAAAAATATTAAAACTGCTGTAGGTAATGCCTACTCTGATCTGATGGCTTATTCACGCAGTTGTTCAGAGCAAAAATAAACAAACATAATTTGCACGGTTAAAACTAGCTAGACATCAAGGGCTGCAATAATCGATAGTTTGATAACTACCAAATCATCCTTCACGATTATTGAAAAGAGAAACTTGACTGGATAAGGGTTTCGCAGCCTAAAGTACTATTTAATCTACATACTTATGAACAATCTTTTTATAATTACTTTTGCATGCTAGCATGTATCGATCATATAGGCATCCCCGGTATTTAGTAATATTGGATACTTTTGCAACAGGAGGCTTTCTAGAAAGCAAGGACTGAGGGAATTGTTTTCTGAAGTATTGTGCTTATGCCATTCAAGAACAAAGATCTTATTTGTCGTGATTGCCAGAAAACTTTTGTATTTTCAGCCGGCGAGCAAGAATTTTTCAGTGCCAAGGGGTTAATCAACGAACCAAAGCGCTGTGCAAATTGTCGCATTCTGATGCGTGTGCAAAGAAACGGCGAAGATCCAAAACAAACCGCCGAAGTCAATTGTGCAGAATGTGGAATCCCTACTCGGGTACCCTTTCAGCCAAAGGGTTATAGACCTGTCTATTGCAGCGCCTGTTTCCGATCCAAGAAAATATCTTTGGAAATTGAGGCTGTCAACAAAGAAATACAACAAGTAGCAACTATTTAGATGGTTTTCTACAAGTAGGTTCTTTAGCTCTGCCTTTGCAGCATGATGCTCTTTTTCAGCTTAGCATCTGAACCTTTTTATCACGTTAGATCAAGCACTTTTTTCTTCATTCTTCTGTATTGTTGTTAATTAAGCGCTTGGCTTTGTGCAGAAGAACCTAATAACTATTGAAAATTTCCTTCAAGATTGAAGTTAATTACTAACCACCTTTGGGTTTAACAATTCTATCTCGTATAATATTTTTCTGTAACTTAACTCAAAGAGTCCTTTTGAAACAATAAAACAATGACAGAAATAGCAAATTCCCCTATAAGCTCCTGCCCTAGTTGCGGACGACCCACGCCGGCAGGGACTCGTTGCATATACTGTTCGACTTTGAACGATTTGGATTTACAAAATTTGCAGCTAGACCAAATTCGAACACCAGAAGCTGACTTACAGGAAGAGGGGGTTCCCCATTCAGTAGTAGTAATTGAAAAAACCGGACAAAAATTGCCCTTGAGAAGTATGAAGATGAAAATTGGTCGGGATCCTTCCAACCAATTGGTCGTGCAAGAAGACACTTATGCCTCTCGGCATCATGCCTGGATTACTTATGAAGATGGTGATTTTTGGATTGAAGATTTAGGTTCTACTAATGGTACTTTATTAAACGGACATCCAGTTGTGAGAAGACAAAGGTTGTCCGCTGGAGATAAAATTAGGGTGGGGCATACAGAGCTCACATTCCAAATTGAAAATAATTGACATAAACATTCGGGTAGGATGAAGTATGGTTGAGGGGGGCCTTAGCCCAAACCGTATTGAATTAGAAAGTCAGATTCTGTGCGCTTCTTTGCGTCAGAGTTGGGCACAGGATGATGTTCACGGTGTTATTGTCGTCGCAAAGCAACTCTGTGAGCTTTTCCCCGACTTGATAACCCCTTTAGCGTCTCTTGCCAATCAACCAACTAATCTTTACGATTATTTTGGTATGCGCTGCGACGCCTCACAAGAAGTAGTGGTTAGTTGCTATTTTCAGACAATAAATAATTTTTTGCACAATTATAATGCTTATGAAAAAGCGGATGAATATCGAATGCTGCTTGATGCAGGTTATATTTTGCGCAAACCAAGACTCAGGCTGAGTCATGATTTAGTTGTTGTGAGAAATTGGTTGCTTCAAAACGCAGCTATCCCCATTGATGGCACAATCGATTTTCTGGAAACAGTACGAGAAAAAGTATTGCAACCTGTGCTTGATACTGAACCAATTCAATTACCGCAGCTGGTTCACTTAATGGAAAGAGCACAAATAATAGGATCTCCGGAAGTGCTTGCCCTTACTAATCAAACAAAACTCGCTCCAGAAGTGCCAATAGAAGATCTTATTTTAAGTGCTGGCTACGTCACCGAAACAGAATTGAAGTCTCTACAATTCGCTGAATATTTGTTTAGACAAGGCAAAATCACGATGCCTCAATTTATGGTAGCTATGTATGATGAGCGAAATACAGGCATACGCATGGCAGAATCACTACAAATTAGGGGTTGGTTAGAGACAGAAGTTAAATAATGACAAAACAACGATTAGTAAAAGAGCTGTTTATTATGGCAATTATTTGTTTCGCCAGTTACCACGCTTTGAAATCCATTTATGGTAGCGTCGAAAGGCAAATGTTCTTATACGAGCAAACACAAGCCCTAAAGATTACTCAAAAGCAGGCCTTAGAGGCCAATAGAGATTTGGCCGATGGGCTAAATAATTACAGCTCAGACGCCGGACTGGAAAGATTGGCTCGCGAAAGATTAAATCTAGTCGGCAAAGATGAAATTATGATTCGCATAGGCAAATAAATTTAATGTGTGCCTAATCCAGCCAAATAATAAAGTTGCTAGACTACAAAAAGAAGACGAGCCAAAATAAACTGACTCGTCTAAAACGCATAGTTCGAAGATATAATTAATTAACTAATGGTTAGCGAACAATTGCTCTCGATAACCAAAATTCACGAATTTGCCTATATGTAGATAAGGCCTTAGTTTGCATTGTTGAATGCACTGCCACAGTTGCAGCCATCTTTGGCATTACTGGCGCAGCAGGACTAAGCACAATGGGACCACTGGCAAAACTTGAAGACGCACCTAGCGCGAGCGTGCCTAAAACGACAGCTGCTAGTAATATTTTCTTTTTAGTAACCATGCTTGGATTTACCTCCGAACTTTAGTATTGCCAAATCATCTAGTTGCTCATATTCAAGTTAAAGTATGATATCAACCAGAGCTTGGCGCAATCTTGACAATATAATAGCACGAAGATGCAAAAGGTAAACTACTGAAACATAAAATTATCCCTTTTAGGTAGCAACTTTGTTAGATTTTCTCCTTATTATGATTCTTGCCTTATTAGGCATCCTCGCTCATGTCGCCCAAACAAGACGCTGGCTAGAAATGGTTTTACGCGGGCTGATCATACTTGTCGCTCTGCTAGAAGGGCTTTCGGTCTTTAGCGCCAGTGCTGAACTGTTTTTCAATCCATGGATCACTTCGGTTCTAAACTCAGCCATGCTGACCAGCATACTTTGCTTATTTATACCGATTCGTCGCTGCCTTTCTTGGATCTTGACCTTATTAAACCTAACAGTTACCGGTCAAATTTTTCTTCCTCTAATAAGAAGGAAATTGAAAGCGCTCGAGTATTTTTCTCAATATAAAATATTTGTCCCTAGCTCCGTTCCACATTTGATAGCTCTATTCATTTACATAAATACAGCTGCCTATTTGCTTATATGTATTGATCCTGAGGGTTTCAAATTGCCCTATATGCCTTTGCCAATACCTTTAATTTTAGGACAATTACTATCTTACAATGGCATTGGTTTAATCATTTTATCTTTCTGCGGCATTGGCATTTATATAAGCCGGTCTTATAAAGACGCTTTAACAAGATTAGCCTTAGTCAAACCCAGTAAAGTACAAATAGGTATTGGCATTGCTTTAATAATCGCCAGCTTCACTTATGATGCTCTTTGGGCAGTTTATACACACAAACTAGGTGGACAAGACTTGGCTACCAAATTGTCATTCTATAATTCTGGCACGTTCGCTGTAGCTGGTGGCTTTGTCCCTTCTGTTATCCTCGCTTTAGCAACCGCCCTTTGTGCCGGCATTGGAGAAGAAACCCTTATAAGAGGTGCTCTGCAACCAGCTTTTGGTATCCTGCCTGCTGCAATATTACACGGTATGTTGCATGGACAATTTGCTCATGCTCCAATCTTCATTTTGCAAGTGGCAATCTGGTCAACTTTTATGGGGTTGGTTAAGCGCTACACCAATACAACAACAACCATAATTGGACATGCTGGTTTTAATTTTGTCACTACTTTTTTGTTTTCATTTAATCCATAATATATTAAGTACTTTTTCTCTTATTAAATAGAAATTACAAGTGCAAAAAGAAAAATATTCCTCCATTTTATTGACTGTCGTTTTATTGTTGCAGACTCTTATTCCTGCTGGAGCACAAGATAGTGCCGTAGTGACAGCTATGGAAAAGGAGCTAAATCGTTCGTTTTCCAAATTCAGATCAATTAAAGATGCTCCTGCATATTTCATCGGCTATAGATTGTATGATACAGAGACATTAGACTTAGCAGCTTCTTACGGTGCTCTAAGTATAGAAGCAGCTCCAAAACATAGCCGTACTCTCAATATAGATTTGCGAGTGGGCAGCCCGCTATTGGACAACACTCACAAAATACGCGATGATTTGAAGCCTAATCTTGCTGCTTTGATTTCGCAGGCTATGGCATCAATACCAATTGAAGATGATGAATTAGCTGTACGACAAGCTATATGGGTAAAAACAGACGGTAGCTTTAAAAATGCTCAGAAGCATTACGCAATAGTAAAAGCCAATCAAGATTTGCAAACTGAGGAAGAGGACACATCAGAAGATTTCTCTATCGAGAAACAGTGTGTTTATTCCGGTGAGAATGGACAATCAATGTCTCTGTCCGTTGATCAAAAAAGCTGGGAAGACAAGGTAAAGCGTTTATCCGCCATTTACAAGAATTATCCTAATATCTTACATTCCTATGTAGACTTTTCAGCCAGTAAAACCCACCGCTATTTTGTCAATACTGAGGGCAGCAAAGTAGAAGACAAAAATTTGCACTATCGTCTTTATACAAGGGCTGAAACTCTGGCTCCAGACGGTATGAAACTTTGGCTCTATGATGGTGCTGAAGTGGATACACTGGATAAATTACCACCGGAAGAACAATTTGCTCAAACCGTACGCGATGTAGCCAATACGCTGGAGAAATTGCGTAAAGCCCCCTTGGCTGAACCATACACGGGCCCAGCTATTTTGAATCCTAAAGCAGCTGGCGTCTATTTCCACGAAACACTTGGACATCGATTAGAAGGAAGTCGACAAAAAGATATGGATGAGGGACGCACTTTTACTAAGAAGTTAGACCAGCAAATTTTGCCCACATTTATTTCAGTCCTTGATGACCCCACTTGTGGAGAATTCGCAGGTAAAAGCTTAAACGGCTTCTATAAAATCGATGATGAAGGAGTACCAGCGCAAAAGGTAACTCTTGTTGATCACGGTATATTAAAAACATTCCTAACTAGTCGTTTGCCTGTTAAAGGCTGTAACCATTCTAATGGACACGGCCGCTGTGCCCCTGGTTATGCTCCTATGGCCCGTCAAGGCAATCTAATGGTCATAGCAGACAAACATATCCCCGCTACGGATTTGCGCTTGGCTCTAATAGCGGAAGCAAAAAAGCAAGCTAAGCCTTATGCACTCGTTTTCGATCAAATTGCCGGCGGTTTTACTTTCACACAAACCGCTACACCCCAAACCTTTAAGTTAATGCCTCTTTTAGTTAAGCGCGTTTATGTTGATGGTAAGCCAGATGAGCTTATACGCGGTGCTGATTTAGTAGGCACGCCGCTTACATCACTAGAAAATATTATGCAAGCAGCCGATGATACAGATGTTTTTAACGGCAGCTGCGGTGCACAATCTGGCTGGGTGCCTGTGTCAGCTTCCTCACCTAGCTTGCTAATCAAAACTATCGAAGTAGAACGAAAAGCCAATTTCCAACAAAAACCACCCATTTTATCGGCACCACTGACCGAGAACAAAACCCTGACTAACGAGACAAAGTAAGAGCCAATATCAAAGGTTATGAAAAAAGCTATCTTTCAATCAATATCAATAGTTTTTCTATTATTTGCTCATCCTCTCGTCGGTTTTGCTGAAACAACTGATGTTGTTTTTAAAGCTATGCAAGACGAAATTGCCCGTTCTATGAAGAATCTCAAACTAAATGGACACGAAGGACCTTATTTTATTTCTTATCGAGTGACCGAATACGACACTGCGCGATTTGCTGCTGCAAGTGGAGCAATTACCGATAATACAGATACCCATTGGCGCAATCTCAGGGTTGACGTAAGAGAAGGAAATTATCATCTCGATAGTTCTGGCTTTAATATGCGCCCAACTGCTGCTTTATCCGCTCTTTCGGGCAGTGTCGGTGGAGCAATAACAATAGATAATGATTACGACGCCATCCGCAATGCACTCTGGTTACATACCGATACTGCTTATAAAACAGCAATTAAAAATTTCGAAGCCAAGAAAAATTTTTTAGAACAAAATAACATACAAGAGCGTCCAGATGATTTTTCACAAGAGGTGGCCACAGTATCAGTAGAAAAACCTACTAAAGAAGAAGATTGTACTCATTGGCGATCTATCACTAAGTCACTTTCAGCTATTTTCAGACAATATCCCGCTATTCAACGTTCGACCGCCACTTTTACTACTAATAAAGTTACTAATTGGCTTGTTAACAGCGAGGGTACTAAGGTTCGGCAGAGCGAAAACCAATATTCGTTAATAGTCATGGCCAGCTTGCAAGCAGACAACGGCATGCAATTAGCAGACAATCGCCTATTTTGTAGCAATTCTTTGAGTGATCTAGCAAAAGAAGAAGAGATCAAACACGCTATTAAAGACATGATTGACAATCTCATTGCTTTAAAATCGGCTCCCTTAGCAAAAGAATACAGAGGACCTATTTTGCTCGAGGGACAAGCATCCGCAGAATTTGTCAATGAATTACTCCGTTATAATTTTGGTCATGCTCAAGAAATTCTCAGCTCCAGTGAGAATTCGTCTTCGTCTAAGCGCAATCCTCTAAAGAATTTGCTGGGACAATCCATCATGCCCTCATTTTTAAGTATAGTAGATGATCCTTTAAGTGAGAAATTCCATGGTCGCCCAATAATCGGTGGCTACAAGATTGATGAAGAAGGGGTACCGGCACAAAAGATTGTTTTAGTTGATAAAGGCGTGCTTAAAACATTTTGCACCAGCCGCACACCAACCCTCTATACCAAGCAGAGTAACGGCCACGCCATTGGAAACATAGGTGAAGCAAGCATTCTTTATGTCAACTCAGATAATCAATTAAGCGCAAAAGAATTGAAAGAAAAACTTATCGATTTAGGCAAAAAAGCTGGATTGAAACAAGTAATGATAGCCAAACGACTTTCAACCTATGATTCAGCCATCTTTAACCCCTCTTCTTTAGCAGCTGAGATAAGAGCTAATGCCTCCAACTCTAGTTCGAATTCACTATTTGTTCGCTCGCCATTACTTCTATATTCTGTTTCTGTTGATGATGGACATGAAGAATTAGTACGCGGGGCTCTTTTCAGCGCCATTTCTATAGATAAATTAAGAGACATTGTCTGTACAGGTAATGACGCTAAACCATATTTCACTCTGGCTATAGATCCTGGTGAATTGGCTTATTATCATTTAGTTTGCCCTTCTTTATTATTTAGTGAAATTGAATTACATGAACCTGATAAAGAAACAGATAAACTGCCGATCTTACCGAGTCCTTTAGCCGAAAAATAAGTTTGCATGACTTTTCAAAAACAAATAAAAGTGACTGCCCTTCCATCTCTTCTAACTATCTTACTCATCTATTCAAATATCAATTTTGCTTTGCAGGCTGCCCCTACATTAAAATCGGTCAAATCATCAATCCACAAAACGGAATTTAAATAGTGTCCAGATAGCTATAACGCCATCTTTCCAAGTAATTTTTTTTCCTTCTGAATAATCACGTCCATAATAAGCTATCGGCATTTCATAAAGCCGCATATGCTGCTTCAATACCTTGGCCGTAATCTCCGGCTCAAAGTCGAATCTATTGGAGCGTATTGTGATTCTTTTAAAACAGTCGGCCCGAAATACTTTATAGCAAGTCTCCATATCAGTAATTGTGCTGTCAAAAAGAATATTAGTCAGTAAACTCAAAACTCTATTCCCTAGCAAGTGCCGAAATTTAAAGGCGCGAGTAATCTTTCCGCCAGAGAGCCTGGAACCATAAACAACATCTGCCCGTCCTTGCATAACAGGCGGTAGCAGATTGATATATTCGCGTGGATCGTATTCAAGATCCGCATCTTGAATTATAACAATATCGCCAGTAACAGCTGCTTGGGCTGTTCGTAAAGCTGCTCCTTTGCCCATATTCTTTTCGTGAAATAATATTTTGGCATTGTATTTCGAGGCATCGAGCTGGCGCAAAATATCGCCAGTGCCGTCTGAAGAAAAATCATCCACAACTATCAATTCTTTTTCTAGGCCAATTGTGTCAGCTGCCACAACTTGCTCAAGAATAGACATAATTGTCGCCTTCTCATTAAACACGGGCATAAGAATCGACAATTTCTTCATTCAATTTCCTTGTTAAACATTATCCTCATAATAATAGCCATTTCCATAACTAGCAACTCTATAAACCAAATATTAATTGGGCCACCTTGAAGCAAGTAAAAATAATGAATATAAATAGCGAGCGGTATCATAAATACTATGCTGCCGACAATAATTATCAATTTAAAACGCTGACTAAAGCTCACAACCCCGTCAGTGAAAATAATAACCATTGTTGGCCCAAGCAAAATCAGATCATAGCTATGACAATGCAAAGAAGTAATCAGGGTCAATGGTATCGTAAGCAAAAATGCCCATAGAATAGCCTTTGCATTTTTGCGATTGTCAGCGCCGCAAAACCAGGAACAAAAAGCTACAGCAAAGAAAACCGCTGCCGATATATAGAATATTTCTTTGCTCAAGCTTGGCCAAAGTCGCAATAATTGTCCGCGAAACGTGGGCATCAATTCAGCCTGCATATAAAAGGCGCTTTCGGGCGCTCGCAAAAGAGTTAAATAATTACTGAAACCGATCTCCCCTATAAGCAAATATGCCAAAGCCGTTAAGCCTAACGCCAGACTAATAAATACAATCACGGGGCGCCAACGTCGCAAACCAACCAAATAAACCAAAAAGGGCAGAATGAGCTGTGGTTTTACTATCATGAAGGACAAAGCCAAACCAGCTTTTATATCTTCATCTTTTTGTAAAAAATATAGCCCGGCAGAAAGAGATAAAAGAAGCATTGTCCCTATTTGGTCTATATGCAATATTTCAAAAAAAGCATGGCAGAGCGCCAAACCCGCAACAAGGTAGCAAGTTTTTTTATAATCCAAAGAGAAAGTGCAAACCAATAAGAACACTGATGCCACTAAACAAGCAATGGAGGCTACTTTCCACACATAAAAAGCCATAGGTAGTCCGAATAAAGCTATTGGTGTGAATAGAATCAACCCTGGTGGCGGCAAATATATTGGTATAAAACGTTTACCTAAAGCGGGAAAAAGGTCATGTTGTGTCCGAGCCATTTCACTGAGAACATAAGCAGCTGCCCCTTTGCCTGCCACTATTAACTTTGCTGCAGTATAATATTCAGGAAAATCAGTAAAATTATATACAGCGTCTTGAGCAGACGAGAGCAAAACTGCCAGCACAATAATGGCGCAAACAACAATAAGCGTACTAATCGACTTTTCGATTATTTTAGCAGCCACATTCCTTCTCTAAGTTGCATCTTTATTGGTAGAGTCTGCATCCTTATTAGGCTCCGGTAATTTTTTGTCAGCTTCTTCTGATTTTTCACCACTACCGTTCTTTTTGCCGTTTCCTTGATCGGGCACCGCTAAGCCTTTGATTGCTTCTAAATTAATCACAGGCACTTTACCCACAAGTCTTTTCTCTGCCATCACAAGTAAGTCCCGTTCAATTTCCATTTCAGAGCGATGTGGTTCAAGAATCCTGGCGATATCACGGAAATTCAATGTTTCCTTTTCGATCAACGCTTCTGCCAAATTTTTCATTTTGTCCTTATGTTGAGACAAAAGTCCTCGAACATTATTCAAACATTGATCGACGAGCGCCTTGATTTCTAGTTCAATCTCTCTAGCTGTGTCGCTGGAAATATCAAATTTATAAAAATCATAAACCTCACTGTAGGCCTTATCCACATTGAATTTGAACGAACCCATACCCCATTCTCTAATCATAGATCTGGCGTAAGTAGCCACTGTATGCAAATCAGAGCAAGGTCCTGCAGATGTGCTTCCTATGAACATTTCTTCTGCAACATAGCCGCCCAAGCCGACTTCCATACGCACCATATATTCTTCTTTGGTAGTGTGATGATAGTCTTCTTTTTTGACCGGCCACATATAACCAGCTGCCGAGCCGGCAGGTACGATAGTTAAAACTTGTATGCGGTCTTTCTCGTTGCGGAAATAGCAAATAATAGCGTGACCCGCCTCATGATAAGCAGTTTTCAAAAGTTCATCGCTAAGAATGTTTCCAGCGTAAGATACACCAAACATCACCCGCTGAATTGCTTGGATTATATCTGATTGGCTTATTTTGAACCGTCCGTTTCGAATTGCTATAAGACCAGCTTCATTAGCAATATTAGCTAAATCGGCTCCCGCTTCGTAAACAGTCATTCTGGCAATATCCAACGGGTTCACAGTTTCATCACACTGAACATTCTTTAAGTGCGACTTGATGATTGCTTCTCTCCCTTCAAGATTGGGCAATGGAATATCTATACGTCTGTCGAAACGGCCTGGTCGCAGCAATGCAGAGTCTAACAAATCAGCATGATTTGTAGCTCCTATTGTCAAAACCTTATGTTTACCAAAACCATCCATCTCGGTCAACAACTGATTTACGGTTTTATTAGAATCTGAAACCGAACCAAAACCTCTGTCGATGGCTCGCCTTCCCCCTACCGAATCAATTTCATCTATGAACACAATACAAGGCTTGCCGCCGCGACGGGCCTGCTCATAAACCGCCTTGATCCTGTTTGCCCCAACTCCTTGCCACATAGATTGAAAATCTCCACCCGACAAAGAATAAAAAGGTACCCCAGCTTCGTTAGCTATAGCTTTTGCCAACATTGTTTTACCGGTGCCTGGGGGTCCGACAAAAAGTACACCTTTAGGTGCCTTTAGTCCGCTAGCTAGTACCTTATCTGCATTTTTTAGCAAGGCTACAACCTCAGCCGCTTCGGCTTTAGCCGAATCCATCCCTTTAACATCCTCGAGCATTACGTCAATATCTGGCACTTTTGACAAATTCATACCGGCAGTATTCAATTTATGACCGGCTGTAATGGATACACGCTCAGCTGCTTTCTCCAAGTCAACCTCTTCCACATGCTTGCTACCACGGCGGACAGCCATTATAGCTGCTTCGTTTACACAGGCAGCAATGTCCGCACCAGAAAAATTCACCGATATTTTGCCTAGTTTTTCTAAATTCAGTTCTGATTCAAGCTTTATATTTTTCAAGTATTTTTGAAATATCATTTTTCTGCCTTCTATGTCAGGCAAACCAACATAGGCCTTGCGATCGAACCTCCCAGAACGCATAAAGGCCGGGTCTAAATTCTCCTCAGCATTGGTTGCTCCAATGGTAATGACATTACTGCGCCCAAGCCCATCTAATTCAACCAAAAGCTGATTCAGCACACTGGTACGGTCACTTCCCGTAGGGGTCACAGTGCCGCTAATGGAATCAATTTCATCTATAAACACAATGGCAGCCGGGCTCTTGCGTGCTTGGGTATATAACCCGCGCAAGCGTTCAGCACCTTCTCCAGCAAAAGCATTTACAAAATAGCTACCGGATAGTCCATAAAATGGCACCCCGGCTTCATTCGCCACGGCTTTGGCCAACATCGTTTTACCTACACCTGGCGGTCCAATAAGCAAAACACCTTTAGGGATCTTGGCTCCTATCCTTCGTAAATCATCTCCATGACGCAAGAAATCAACCACCTCTACTAAATCTTGTTTGACGTCGTCAATGCCAATAACGTCACTTAAGCGGACTGTTGCATCCTGACTAGCTATCTGTATACCCGATCCCACCATCGTACGTTCCAGCCCAACGGAAACACGTTCTAATGCCTGAATGATTACTTCGGTGGTAACTTTGCCAGGACCATTCGGTCTATGCCCTATTAATGCTGCCTCGTTTACAACCCCCGCTATTTCAGCTGGAGAATAGTTCGCAGTTAGCATGGAAATTTCATCCAAATCAACAGCGGCTATATCGCAATTTACCTTTTTCAAATAATAGCGAAATAGTTCTATCCTCTCCTCCGGATTTGGAGTTTCAAAATAAATTCTTCTATCCATACGTCCGGCACGCATAATGGCCGGATCTAAAATACCATCGTTATTTGTAGCACCGATGACCATCATGCTGCTACCAAAAAATCCATCCATTTCTGTTAGCAGTGCGTTCAGTGTCATATTCATGTCTGAGACCCCACCGAAGCCTCGATCTCCTCTACGCCTAGCGGCCATGGAATCGATTTCATCAATAAACAAGATGGAGCGATCGAATTTGCGTAATTTAGCAAATAGTGTTTTTAGCTTGAGAACTCCTAAACCCATGATAATGCCGCTTACGCTAGAACCCTCAAGCACGAAGAAAGGAACACCAATTTCGTTGGCAATGGCACGGGCAAATAAAGTTTTTCCCACTCCCGGCGGGCCAATAAATAGCATCCCTTTTGGTATTTGGGCGCCACTTTCTTTATATTTGGTCGGATCAGAAAGCATCTCTGCTACTTCGCGAATTTCTATCTTCGCTCTATCATTACCGATTAGCTCCTCCAGCGTAGTCGGCGCTTTGGGGTTAATTGGCGGATTTTTATATAAAAAAGGAAAAAACTTTCTACCGAAAGGTTTAGGTGCTTTTGAATCGGCCCTGGGCGGCAACGGAAAAATAATAGACATAAGAATATAAAATTGCATCAGTATGACCAAAGCACCAAACAGAGCTGCTCCGATTACAGACACCACCGAATATTTAAGCAAAGCGGGAAAAGAGGCGAAGGGATTCCAGAAACTAGCAGTACAAAGAAGCAGCACCACCCACAGTACCAATAATGTCCATTTTGCCCATGTTTTCATTTAATTGCTATGCCTCTTCTATAAGCAGCTTGCTTTATCCTGGCTTATGCCCTGATTCTACAACTATTCATCGTGCTGTACCCCAAGGAAAATCCATTCCATCACCTGGGCTTTTTTCATCGATTTTTGTAATATAACCGCTGTCTCGTGTCTTATCGCTAATCATAAAGTCTGCATACATCATTTCCTGCTTATCAACACCGGCGGCCCCTTCTTGCATTTGATTTATGCCAATCGGCACTGCCTGGGGCGGCATACCGGAATCACCTAACCAACAAGTGAAACAAAGAGCCAATATGAGGATAATTAAGTAAGTCTTCATGAAATTACTAACTGCTGGGCTTGCTTTAAGCTAAAAATAACTAGCGCTAGCTAGATTATATGCTCATTCTAACCCTTTTTCCCTTAAATTTCGCCTTTCAAAGTATCTATAAACAATCATTCCCCTTACTAATCACTAGCATGCGCCCTCGCCATATTCGCCCCTGAGAAATCCTACCCTCATCCTTGTCAAAAAGCTGACTTACTTCGCCTAATAAAGTCGTCTTCACTAAATTTAAGGGTTTGTTGCCAATTAGGATTATTAGGCGCTATGTCAAAGTCATTCACTAGCAATCTTAAATATGAGACAGAATGTCCCTTCTCTAATAGGGTAATTTTCAACAGTCTATCTATCAGTTCAGCTGAATTTCTTGGGTTATACTGTCCACCCTCGGACGCTCTTTTTACCAATATTTTTACAGTCTGATCAACAAAAAAGATATCATTTGTTTGCTCGTCCAATCAACTTTTTACCCTCAGGCAATGCTTTTACCCACAACAATAGTTCCCGTACACGCTGATCATAATAATCTAGCTTGCCGGACTGCACTGCCCCAATAAATTCGCCAATGCTCATATTGAACTCTTCGCGAGCTATAAGCTCAGCGTCTTCTCTAATCTCTTTTTGAGTTAGCCGAATTGCTCCCATGTCGTTTCTCCAAAAATTGGCTAAACACTACGATACAACACAAGTTGACAACGTATATTAAATAATGGTTGAAGCGAATTACAGCGTTTCTTCCGTCGCAAATATGGACAAATTATAGACACCCATTATGTACTTATCTACATCTTTAGTTTCTTCATAGAACTACAATCACTGAGATCCCAAACGATTTATAAAACACCATTTTGCAGTAAAGTGCGAAAAAGCAGCTTTGATATTCGGACCAAGTCAATTTGACTTGAAGCACAAACAATTTCTTTGCAACTAATGGTCACAGGGCAACTTGTAAACCGCATTGTGCCTATAAACTCATTTAAATAATAAATCACATAGCTTATTCGTAAAGCTGAATAAGCGTTATTGAGTTGACTGCGCTATCAGATGGCATTGTCTCTTGGATGTCAGGATTGATTTCACTTTGGTGAATTTGCTAAACAAAGATATCTCATGATGATTAACAGGGAAGTTCTCAAACCAGTATAGAAAGCAACCCAAAAGGATTTTTTCAATCTGCTACAGCAGAAAGGGGGTTTGTAATCTAATGATTTACCACAATATGTGTTGTGGTGAACTGGTCTGAGCATGACTAAACGAAAGGATAAAAACAATCAGTCAATCGGCAAGTTCATTAGTGAAGCGGCTTTCGTCATGCCGTTTCCGCAATCCATCTAGCGCATCGTAACCATTGCGGATTTGCAAACGGCCCAAATCTTCCAAGCAGATAACACCAACGCCGCGTTGGTGTTGGAGCGTTATCTGAAAGTCGGAACTCCTTCAGAAAAAGGATGCTGCCATGTCACTGTCTCCCCGCGAAGCATTGCCCTGGAAAAAATTGTATCCAGAGGATCCCAGCGATCATCGGCAAAAGGCTACATTCTCGGGCACTGTCATCAGTCGCCGACTTTACCTGGGACTCAGGGATGGAGACAAAATTGCTTTGGCTATTGCCCTGGGTGATAAAACGACCGTCATCAGGCTCGTCGAGACAATCCCCACGCACCATGATGACCTGATGCATGTGCAAGAACACCACCAGGTGACCGCAGAATATCTCATCTGCGCAGATGGTGGTCCCACCTTGACAAAGTTTACCGTCGACTGGGGGCCGGCCATCAAGGCCATTCCAGGAACCAGTCCGCTCACTCTCTCTGACGCCTTAGACCAGGCACCGTTAGAACTTTTCCATACCGTCCAAGCAGTTAGCGACTGCACGCTGTGGGGAGCAACAGATGCGGCGCTCCGGCTCAAGATCCGTCTGGTGACCTATCACCTCAAATTGCCACCCGGCGTCGTGGAAACAGCTCTGCCAGGCACTACAGGCAATCGCCTGGCTGCCCTGGAGCGTATTGTTAAGCTGTCTGGTCGCCGCCGCACAGGCTTGGGTGCGGTAGCCGCACCTTCGCATGTCGTCGAAGGACAGGAAAGCCAACCTGAACAGTAATGCAACCGATTTCCTTCAGAAGTGAATAACACCGCTGCGGATGCTCCCGGGCGGTGTTATCATGCTGCATCGTTTGCAGCAGGGATATTTGTTGAGACCCACTCCGACAACAATGCAAGGAGACTTCTCATGAGAAGGTTTTTGATCGGTGTTTGTGACGCCAACACTCTCTATAACCTATATGAGGGTTTGGCTGGTTCTCTTCTCAAAGCAGGGCATGACTCGGTCATGCTTGTGGGCAACGACACACTCATTCAACAGTCGCAAAGCTCAGAGACTAGGTGGATTCTTCGTGCTACTCATGATGGCGAGGAAAACCGCGTGGTCACTTTGGAGGTGGAGGAAGGAGAGGAGGGAGATCGTCTGATCCAAACAATGAAAGAAGCAGGAATTGCGTTGTGGCCTGTGTCTCGTCCGATAGTTGGGTGCGCTGAGAGGCCCTCGGCAAGAGACTGGTTCGAGCTATTCAGCCAGTTTCAGGCATACAAGATTCCCGCTGAAACTGACACCTCAATATCTCCGACCGCAGAGGAACTCGAATTCTTGCGGATCATCAGGAAGGAGGGCAGAGAAATTACGCGACAGATTGAGGCAGCTGGCTCCAATGCCACCAAGCCGGGAGCGTTCTTGATACTCGACTTGCTGGACCCCCTTCAGCGGCTGGTGGAGAATACCCCTGCAGACTGAAAGCACATGACAGATGCGTTCGGATGTTTTGGGCAATGGATTGCCTACTCCTGTTTGAGTGAATGACCACCGCAGATCTCACGGCTTTCGGAACCAAGACATTGGATGTCTTGGTCGGAGCAGTGCAGACGCGAAGGCCAATACCAAGGCTCTTGCACGGCCTTAGACGCACAAGGCGAATCGGTCTTAGGGCAAGATAACAGTGCGGTGCGATTCACCACCTTTGGTGCTGTGGACATCTACAAGCGCATGTATCCAAATCCGGCCTATGATTTGCCCCACTACGGATGGATGTTTGACTGGATGCATGCGGTTGCCATGCACCTTTGGAATTTGAGGACAGCAGCGATCATCGATGAGTATCAAGACGTTCTTAGGTGCTTCGCTACCATCGTGTCCTTAAATCAACGCAGGACACTGTCTATGGAAGTTACAGCAATTTCCCCGAAGTGCGTAACGGTACCCGCGGGTACAAAATCAGAACTCCTTCACAGAAAGAGAATGCTGTCATGTCAGTGTCACCACGCAGAGGGTTGCCGTGGAAACCTCTTTTCCCGAATAATCATAAGGACCATCGGCAAACGGCCAAATTTTCAGGCACTGTGCTGATGCGTGAAGTTTACATAGGACTCAAGGACGGAGACAAAATCGCCCTGGCTATTGTCCTGGATGATAACAAAACTGTTATCAGGCTCGTCGAGAGCATCCCAGGAGAAGGCGACCTGGTGTTTGCGCAAAAAAACCACCGGGTCACCGTGGAATATCTCATCTACGACGATGATAGCGCCGCCCTGACAGAGTTTACCGTCGACTGGAGGTCGGAGATCGAATCCGTTCGACAAACCACCGAATCGCCTGAAAGCTGACCCGACCGTATCATCGCGCAGGACATAAGGTAATAGGGTTGGGCTCAATTGAACCGGTGCCATAACCCAGATCCACAAAGACGGCTAGCCCGACCACCGTCCTGAAACTCGCCGCCTTTGTGGATTTTTCTTTTTTTACTTGATTTTAGGTCTATTCAATTTCCAAAGGTACAACCATATATGGTGCAAAGTAGAACACCACATATTATGCATATTAGTAGAAGCAAAAAGGTTTTATCTCCTTTTCTTGCTTCTACTGCTGCTGCCCATTAATTGCGGTACTTACCAATGACGTATTAATCAAAGACTCAAGTCGATCTTGCGGTAAAACTCCGGTCAACCTACCTTTTAATTCACCATGATCAAATAACAAAAATGTGGGCACACTGCCAACCTCATAGCGATGAGCGAGCAAAATATTGTCCATTACATTCAATTTTGCCATAACAATTGAATCTTCATGCTTTTTGCCTACCGCTGCCACCAAAGGTATCATTTGATCGCAAGCTTGGTTGTTCGGCACGTAGCAGTCAATAAAAATGGGCTTTGAACCGTTCAAAACCAATTGCTCAAAATTATCCGTATTTAAATTGGCAAAAGCAGCAAAATCTGGAAAATCACGCCTGTTAGTATTGGCGCTGACTTCTTGCGAGCTAGCAGCCACACTGTTTTGGGCAGTACCGCCTTGAGCGTTATTATTTGGCTTTTCGTTATTATTAGGCTTTTGTTGTATGCCATTAATAATGCTACCCAGTATAAGGGCCACAATGAATGCTATTAAAAGCTCGCGCACTAATGAAGAATCCTCCTGACTATTGACCTGTCCTATATCAAGCAGGGCAAAATTCAAGCTACTAAGCACTACATATGCTTATTGATGGCTGAAGTTAAAGTAGCTTTAGGTACAGCCCCAACTACTTGCTCGACTACTTGACCGCTTTTAAAAAGATAAAGACTAGGTATACCTCTAATAGTGTAAGCCTGCGCTGTTTTAGGATTCTCATCTGTATTTAGCTTAACCACTTTTAGACGGCCAGCATATTCTTGAGATAAATCTTCGACTACAGGAGCAACAGCTTTGCAAGGACCACACCAAGGCGCCCAAAAGTCTACCAAAACTGGTACTTCAGCTTTTAATACTTCTTGTTCAAAGCTACTATCGGTTACATTTGCCACAGAAGACATTGTGTAAGGACCTCCAATTATTTTTGCTAAATTAAACTTTCCCGCATAAAAGGCATTATAGTAAGACTTGTCAACTTGTTTTGAAATTGGTGCACATATCTTAAGCTCTATGTCGAAGAAAGACAAAATATATTGATGAATTTATTCGAGTTCGTACTATTCAAAACTATATACCGCTGGTTTGTCAGAAGTCTGGCCAATCAGTTGTTATTTAGTTATTTGCTAATTATTACTGTTGCCTTGCTCGCTGTCAGCCTCTGGGCACTATTTATGATTAAGACCGAATCGATGACTGATTTACGCAATTCGTTGGAAGTTGAAGCAGTCAATTTAGCTCTAGAAATCGATAATGACTTAGCTCTTGATTCATTGCAAGCAAAAATGCGCATTAAAAAAGCTGTCGACCGCCATGCCTCCAAATTAAATGTGGCTATCACGGTTGTCAATGAAAGCGGCAATATATTAGCTGACTCAAGCGCTAACTTACAAAAAGGCAGCGGTGAAAATATTGCTAATCAGTCTGAAATTAATGACGCATTGGCCGGCATCGTAGCCTTTTATACACGTCAGTCTCAATCCACCAAAACAAATTGGTTTTATGTCGCATATCCAGTACGCTCAGCTGAGAGAACTAGCGGAGTAATTAAAACCAGTGGGGTAATTAGAGTAGGAGTACCTTTAACTAGCGTTGAGCAGAGGCTAAGACACGATTTAATTGTTTTCCTTGAAATCATTTTGGCTACTGGCGCCATGACAGTATTAATCAGTCTCTGGCTAGCCAGGCGTGTTAACAAACCACTGCAAGAAATGAGCGCCATGGCCAAAAAAATTGCCGTTTCAGGCGACATTTCTGAGTTCGTACCTGTTTTAAGAAGAGACGAAATAGGTGAGCTAGGACTATCTTTTAACCAAATGATAGGACGACTAGCCGAACAAGAGCGTATGAGGCAAGACTTTCTTGCTAACGCCAGCCACGAATTAAAAACACCCACCATGGCTATAGGATCTGTAGTAGAAGCTCTAAGAGCCGGTGCTGCCGAAGACCCAATCATGCGAAGACAGTTTTTAAATTCTCTTGAAAAGCTGGTAGAAAGACAGTCCAGTTTGTTGCAAGACTTGCTTGACATTACACGTTTAGACGGTCGTGGCGATACTGACGGACAACATGAAACAGTAAGTGTTCAGCAACTAATTCAGGACACAATCGAACAAATAAAAGACCAAGCAGAAAAAAAGAAAATCAAATTGTCTGTGCAGTGGCTGATTGAGAGTGGTGATAGTAATAAACTGGCTGGACTTTCAGTGCTGGCCAATTATCTTCAACTGCAACGCGCTCTAATAAATGTCCTGACTAATGCCATTAACTACAATCGCGAAGAAGGCTTAGTCAAAATAACTCTGGAAATGGCTGAGCATGAACAAATACAAATAAAAATCGAGGATACAGGTCCTGGCATTGAACCGGGGGATTTGCCTCATATTTTCGAACGCTTTTATCGTGCTGATAAAGCTCGTAGCAGAACTAGCGGTGGCACTGGACTAGGTTTAGCTATCACTCGGGAAATCGTCGCTCGTCATCATGGCACTATAGAAGTGGACTCCACTTTGGGTAAGGGTTCGGTCTTTATAATTAGTTTGCCCGTCTTTTTACCTGCTTTTGCTAGCGTAAATCAGGAATAAAATACTATACAATAATTCTTACTAAACTTGGCTTTCCTTCCAGAATTGCTTTAGAGCGCAAACGAAAAGAACGGTCATTAAAATTGCGAAGAATAGATTTCCTGGAAGATGGAAAAAATAGACTAACCAATGAGCAATCCAGGTGATAACTGGCATGAGATAAAAAGTCCATTGCCATAAATTAAGGCTGAATGATTGGTTTCTGGAAGGTGAATAAAAAGGCAAAGTCCATAGAGCCGGCACCACAAGCAAAAGGCAATCGTGCGAATGAGTATGTGGGCTAAACAATAACGCCCCTAAAACTACTGAAGCAATCATCCAATTAACGGCTTTATTTGATTTTGATCCTTTTCTGAATTTGCGAATAATAATTATTGCAGTTGCAATTAAAGTCAATAATAGGAGCATTAAAGACAAACGGTATAACGATTGTTGTGATTCAAAGCTTGAAAAAAATGCTCCTAGACAGTACATCGCATAAGTATGTGTGGATTTGAATACCGATTCACATTGGATAAGAGCGAAAGGATAAGCAAGTATGGCCTTCAACCCAAAAACCAGTACGCTAATAATAAAAAATAAAGCACCCCAGGCAAAGGTGATAAGGAGGGCACGATAGCGTGCCAAACACAAAACAGGGATCAACAAAAATGGAAAATATTGGGGCTTAATAATGCATAAAGCAAGGGCCAGCCCCATTTGCATATCATTGCCCTTAAGCAAAGAAGCAAAATATAAGCAAAGTATGCCTAAATACAGCCAAGAAATTTGTCCCAACATCAGAGTATTCCATGAAGGCATTGATGCTAAAGCACCAATCAATATTAGCCAAGGCATTTTGTTATTTATTTGTGGAATCCGTTTTACAGCAAACCAATATCCTGCAAGACCCAAACACAAGTTAGTAAAATCAAAAAGTAAATGCGCTGAATCTATCGGCAATAATGCATAAGGAGCCATTAGTAAAAATACAATGGGCACATATTGAGTGTAAAAGTCTTCATTAGCAATCACACACTGCGTTATATTCTCCAAAAACTGCTTTTGTATGTCCCAGGAATAAAACAGGTGCCTTAATGGCGACAAAGTTATTTTGCCCGCAACATAGAAATGCACAAAATCAGTAAATTCAAGCGAGCTGCCTCCTTTCGCATCGATACGTGGCGGCAAAGAAAGACTGTGTGCAAAATAAAGGAACAGTAGCGTTCCAAAAAGGCAAATTGTCCACATGAGCAGAAGACTTATATAGCCAAATATCGCCAGACGAACAACCTTCTCTCTCAATGGCCGAATAGAAAGTTCGGCGCTCGACTGTGTCATATAATTCCTTTTGGTAATAATTAGAGTCTAAAATAGAATAGACCACAATTTTCTCCGCTGGCAACAGTCGGATTATTTTGCGGCCTACGGTCAAGGAAAACATTATGACACAATTGAATAAGCCTCAGATTTAGCAAAAACAAGGGCAGTAAAGGAGTAAACATGTCGATAATGCCTCATAACCCATTTGATTGGTTATTCCCTAAACGCTCTGCAAAAGTCGAGCATGCTGTGTCCCCACAGTCTATAAGCAATACCAAAGAAAATGCCCCCCCTTGTTGTAGCAACATAATACATATTGCTTATAGAGGTGTGAGTGACGACCGTCTTTATTTGTCCTATGACAGAAAATGGCAAGAGCTAAAATATTTTCGCCCAAAAGGCTTACGTGCTTTCTGCAAAGAGTGCCGCCGTAGAGTTTATTAACGTAAACAATAGCCAGCCGCCTCATCTAAATGAAGTGATAAAAAGAGCCGAAAAAACCGAAAGCCCGGGGTAGCAACGAAATGATCGTCCTACCCAGGACTTTCTGGTTACAGCTTGTCGAAAGCGCCGTGCAATAGCACTGCTTCACACGGCGCTCGCTCATCTCTATGGTCAGTGACCGACCAAGGGATTTACAGTTTCAGTCTTCCTTTGCGGACCGCGAGCTCACTCCGTCCGCAATAGGAGTGGTGTTACTGTCCGCCGCGGCGCCGTCGTAAAATCGGACGGTCGACGACCTCGGGGACCGGATCGGCAGCCGGAGCTAGGGCCTCCGCTGCTCTCCTACGTAAAATCGCTGCGCCAACGGCACCTGGAACAGGAGGGGTGGCCGATTGACCCACCACGACCGAGGTCGCCGACTGGTTGACAACAGCGGCAGTAACAGGCGGCTGAATGCCGAGCCGAGCCGACGGAACTGGGATCGACCCGAACGGTGTTGGGTAAAGGGTGTGGTGGACACCCCCAATCACCACGGTGTTGGTGTTGCGATTGACCGTTGTCGAAGACGGCGCCCGAAGCCCAAAGGCCTCGTAAGCATTGACCGTCGTTGGACCACCTTGCCGATTGACCGTGGTAGTACGGTTTTCGGTGGCCGTCGTCGTCCCGCCCTTGGAACCTGTCGCTGTGACGGTGCCGTTGCGAGTGGCCGTTGTCGAGCCGCCCTGCCGATTAACGGTGGCGGTTTCGCTGCCAGTAGCGGTTTTCGTCTCGCCCTTAGAACCTGTCGCTGTGACGGTACCATCGCGAGTGGCTGTTGTCGAGCCGCCCTGCCGATTAACGGTGGCGGTTTCGCTGCCAGTAGCGGTTTTCGTCTCGCCCTTAGAACCTGTCGCTGTGACGGTGCCGTTGCGAGTGGCCGTTGTCGAGCCGCCCTGCCGATTAACGGTGGCGGTTTCGCTGCCAGTAGCGGTTTTCGTCTCGCCCTTAGAACCTGTCGCTGTGACGGTACCATCGCGAGTGGCCGTTGTCGAGCCGCCCTGCCGATTAACGGTGGTGTTCCCGCTTCCGGTAACCTTGGCGGTCTTACCCTTCGAATTGGTGACTGTGGCGGTTTCCGACTTGGATCTCGTTGCTTTGCCCCGTTGAGCGCTCGCGCTCGGCACGAAGCAGAGCATGAGCATCAAGGCGAACGCACAAACACATTTCCTCATTCGACTCATACCTCCGAAGCGATGTGTGGTCTGAACCCGCACGCACTTGGCGCGAAAAAGGATTCAAACTAAAAACTGTACAACTTCCTTGTAAACCAAAAAATCCATTAAAACGAGGCTCTTAACCACTAGCAAAAATTGCTTTTATAAAGCAACGCAGATAAGGATGGTTCAAGGTTGAAGACAAAAAGACCTCTGACAACTGCGGACCAATGAGAACATGAGTTTTGTGGTGTTTAAGGGACATGCAGTAGCTATTACATGATAAGAGATTAGTAAAAATCCGAATATTAATCCTGCATATTTTGCTTAGCACGGCTAGCGCGTTAAAAATTCTGCACAAGATGTCATTAGAGCATCATATGGAATAGTTTCCATACCTCTGCTAGCTGCGCTAACTAGCTCGAAGCCTATTTAATTTAGAAAATATTCTCAATTGAAAGAATTTTTGTCTCATTTTTCTAGCAGAATCTTGTCACTCTTGATTCGGCAACTCAAATGGCTGATTCCATGAGCTTCTTGAATACGGTAATTTATTGCTGCATTTTGGTCCTTTGCTTGATCCGCGAAAAACCAAAATGACAAGATGAAAGTATCGTAACTAATGCTTTACAACCGGATAATACTCAGACTTCTATACCAACGACCACCCAACTTGTAAATAAACTTCCTGATCGAGGCGGATAAGGGAAATTTATTTGCAAATGGAGGACACGCTATTGCAGAAGCTTGTTCACCATTGTCAGGAATGTAACGCTTTAGCCTTGTCAGCCGGGGACACCAGTAAACCCTTAACGGATCGTTTTCCTCAAACTCATGAGGATGGAGCATGAAGCGATGGCAAAATCTCCGTACACCAAACAACCCTTGCCGGGCAAACAAAAACTCATCGGTGAGCTCTTGCGTCTTGCACAGGCACAGCTTCAAGTAGAAGGCGGAAAGCTCGCCGAACAACCGTTCGATGAGACTACATCCTTCAGCCGCGCAGGGTTCAGAGAACTTGTCTGGTCGGACTTCCTTTGCGATGTTACCGCCGGCTGGTTGATCGATGACGATGGCCTCCCGCCGGAGCCCGATGCCAGTCTCAATTGCATTCGCCTGGCGGAGCACCTGCTGAGTTGCGCGGCTCAACGCCGGCCTTCCCCGCTAAACCTTCTTGAAAATCAGCAGCAGTCACCACCCACTGTCGACGATCACAGTGGCGGAAAGGGCAAGGGTCGTCCATTTCACAGGAGGAAAAATAGCTAGAGCACCGGGCGAGACTACCAACCGCCTATCGTACATTCATCAGATCAGGTCATTCTCACATCATCAGGAGAATCAGCATGCCTTCGGTTCAAACTCGAGAAAGTCTGCGCGGCCGGCTGAAAGAGATCGTAATCAGGGTTACCGGCAAGGAAGACATTCGTCTGAGCGACGATACGAATTTCGTCGCAGATCTCCACATGCCTTGGTTCCAAGTTCTCAACGATCTCCTCGACGCAGTGGCTGAGAGGTTGGGCGCCGATATATGGAACCTTGACCCCGAGGAACTTACGGTCGGTGTTTTGCTCGACCTTATTCCTGCTGACAGGATCGAATCGTCACACCCCAGTTCCTGAATGGAACTTGCTAAGAAATTCGATAATTGGGCGGGACTGCCGACCGCCCAGAGGCAACCAATCTCATCGACAAATCACAGATTTAACGGAGACAAGAAAAGATGATCCCATCAGAATTCCAAGACCCAGCTAACGTCCCTTCTTCACGGTCCCGTGCAAACGCCGTCATGGCCACAGCCTCTGAAAGCCTTTGGCTGGACTTCGTCCCTACCGAACGAAGTCGTTTGCCTGACCTGGAGTTCGCCGACCGAGAACACCTGGCACACGACCTCAACGCCGAGTTCAGGACCTCGCTTCAACCTGACGACCTCGTGAATGCCAAGGTCATGCAGGACCTTATCGACCTGGTCGAGGCCCAATCCGCTGGAACACCGGAAGACCCGGTCGAGTCTAACGGCGAACCGCTGAATCACGGAATTTCGGACCAATCCCATGGCGACGGACAGGGCGAAAACGGCACACTACTTTGGATTCTAAGCAGTGACGCTTATGTTCTAGCCACCATCCTCGCCGACCTCGGCACAAAGGACATGAGGTCCATTCGCTGCGACGATGATGTTGCAAACGTCCTGAGAGTCGACCCAGTCATCTTGTTGAGACACGTCCAGGAGGAGTTCCAGATTGAGATTTCCCCTATTGAGGAGACTACTCTGCACACCGCCTACGATTGGCTCCACCACATTGCACTGACCAGCCCCGAAGGGAGCGCCGCCGAGGCAGAACATGAAGAACACTAAGGAGCAATCCCGGGGCGGGACCGCCAACCGCTCCTCAGAATCTCGTAAGGTCCAGACTTGACACTCCCAGACCAAGGAGCCCAGAAGGCAGATGCCGGGATAAAGGCGTTCGCTTTATAGCAGCCTTTATCCCGGTATTTCACCTTTTTCTATCGTTTTGTCGCTTTAAAGCGCAAATAGGCTTCAATGAATGAGTCTAAATCGCCATTCAAAACCGCTTCTACATTGGTGGTTTCTTCTTTGGTGCGATTATCCTTAACCATGCGATCATCAAGCACATAGGACCGAATGGCATTACCAAAGGTAGCCTGTACAGTTTCACCTTTGATTTTCGCTAATTCTTCTTCCCTTTCCGCTTGTTTTATCGCCAATAATTTTGAGCGCAAGAGATCCATAGCTAGCGCCTTATTCTGTAATTGACTGCGTTCTTGCTGACATTTAACGACAATTCCCGATGGTTTATGCACAATACGCACAGCTGTTTCTACTTTGTTCACGTTTTGTCCACCAGCGCCACCAGCACGCATTGTATCAACTTCGATATCATCATCTTTAATTTCAACAATATGATCAATATCGTCGAGCAAAGGACTTACTTCTATTGCTGCAAAGCTTGTTTGACGGGAATCATTTCCTTGCTTGTAAGGCGACTTGCGTACTAATCGGTGTACACCTTTTTCGCAGGACAAATAGCCATAAGCATATGGTCCGTCTACTTTAAAAGTGGCGCTTTTTATGCCTGCCTCTTCCCCCGGCGATTGATCAATAAGCTCTGTTTTGAAGCCCCTATTCTGTGCCCAGCGAAAGTACATACGCAGCATCATCTCAGCCCAGTCTTGGGCATCAGTACCACCGGCACCGGCATTGATAGTCACAATAGCTGCCGAATTATCATATTCACCTGACAATAGCTTATTAAACTCAAAACGCTCGAGCTCAAATTTTATACGTTTTAAGCCTTTATCAATTTCACCGGTTACAGAATCATCTTTTTCCTCTAATGCCACTTGTGTAAGAACAGAAAAATCACTAACCTCTTGGCACCACTTACGGTATTGTTCAAGCGGTTGCTTTAGACGACTCATTTTTTGAGTTGTTTGCTGAGCGCGACTTTGATCTTTCCAAAAATCACTTTCAAGAGTTTGGCTTTCTAGCTTTTCTAACTCTTTTTGCATCCTATTTGGGTCAAAGAAATTCGCTGACTTTCGCCAGGCGCTCCTCTAAAAGTTCAATTTCGTTCTTTAGTTCGCTTAACTCAATCGCCATTAAAAAACTCGCAATTGGATATTGATTTTAGCGCTGTTGGTTGGATCTGTTGCTTCCATATTGTTTGTTTTCACTGTAATAGGAACACCCCAGGAGGGATTAATCGCATCCAGACCCAAAGGCACTTCAACCGTAATAGACGTAGAGCTGACAGATCTAATTTCGGCCGGATAACCACCTATCGTTACCTCATTTTCACCCGCTACATCAGAAAAGCCTGTTCCCGTAATAGTTAGCGGCTGTCCCGGTGCAGTCGAAATCATACTTACACTCCCAATCTCTGGCGCGCCTTTTATAGTTACTTCGATAGGATTACTCTTCTGGTTACCAATCATCACATAAAGTTTTGTCTTGCCTCCCATTAATCCGCTGGGGGGTTTTATCTGTATGGTTTTACTTTTTGCCGAAACTACAGTCGCCTGTTTATCTCCTATAACAACTTGTGTAACATCAGGATGATCACTAAAATTGCGTCCTTCTATGATTACTTTATCGCTCAGTGCAAAAGAAGTTGGATTTACTTTAGTCACCACTATTTTTGCAGTAACCAACTTCCAACTCAGTTTAGCTCCAGCAGGACCAATCGCTTGAACACTTAAAAGATTATCACCCACCGGCAAAGCACCCGTCAAATTACGGGTTAGTATCGGCTGTTCACCAAAGTCTTTGAGCGTCGCAATTGATTTCCCTGCCAAAGCAATACGCAGACCTTGAAACTTGTTAATAGGACCATTTGTAAAAATCAAAAAAAGCGGAATTTGATCGCAGCCTTTACCCACCGATAAATAGTCACTAAAACTTTGCCACCGCGGTCCAAATGAGCCTATATCTCTGGATTGTAAAATCACTTGTTCATTGGCCGGAAGCATGGCAGAAGAAGTAGAAGAAACAGATGTTGGTTTGCTCTTATTTACAAAAGAAGTGTTAGTTGGATTCGGAGGCGCACTTAATTTAACCGGATTTCTAACTCCACCAGGCGGTGTAAAATTAGGTTGCTTACTTCGATTTACAAAACGAGGGTTAAGTGCAAATGGAGCTCGCGGTGTCTTTGAAGTCTCCTCAGTGTCAACCTGGTTAATTTGGTCGGCAGCTAACACCTCAGTTAAGCAAACAGAGACACTTATCAAGCAGAAAACACCAAGTCTTGTGGCCAGCGAAGTAAATTTCATTTTTGACATTTCCTTAATTTAGTTATTGTCCTTTGTATAGTGCCCGACTATTTTATTTACCCTTTCAAGCTACAGTTTAAATGAAGTGTGGACGGAAAAAGTCTTTTTAGCCTGTATTTATTCACAGTTAAAAGATAATTTTCTCACCAAAGTGGAATGAGTAATATCATGTGTAATTTAATAGCAGACCTAAATTTTTAATCTTCCTAGGAGACTACTTTGGACGAAGAAATCAGTAAACAAGAAGAAGCCCGAAGAATTTTAGATACTATTCGCCATAAAGAAGAGTCTGATGGTGAAGAGCAGAACACGGCAAAACCCATTTCTTACATCGCAGAAGAGGACGCTAATCAACTCAAGGCGCTTATAGCCCAAAAATGGAAGTTAAAAAATGAAGCTCCTTCTACTATCGAAGAATTGCCAGAGCCAGAAAACATTGACCCTATATCCACAGAACAAATTAAAGTCATGCGCAAATTTGCTGCAGTTCAGGAGGACGAAAAAAAGCCATTAAAAACGACTATTCTTGACAGCATAATCAAATTCTACTTCGAAATAGCTGATTCTTTCAAATTACAGACAGCCAATACAAGAAGCTGCTTTAACCAAGGGCATGAATGTGTGCACTGCGCTAAAAAAATTCCTTTTGCAGCTCTCGAAGAGTATGAGAAAGCAGCAAATGGAAAGGCGGCAAAGTCCAAAGCGACCAGAGCATCCGCCAGCACTTCTAAACCCGAACCTAAGTAATTATGCTGTCCTGGGTAAGATTTATAGCGCTGTCGACTTCCTTTCTTCTGGTTTTATATATTCCAGCTCAAGCAAAATCCCACCTCCATACTTTGCCCGATGATACCCAGGAAGATCTTGTTCTGCTCAAACGAATTGCTGATAATCCTAATTTGCTTAATCCAAAATATTTAGAGTGTTCCCTAGGACCAAAGGCTTCCGCTATGATCGCTCGTTCATCACAATCACTGCGCTCTTCAGCGCCAGTGGTTAGAACCTTTTGGCTAGATAGAAGTGGGAATTCGACTCGTTATATTTTTGAACAGAGTGTGCCGAACCCAAATAAATATCTTGGCGAACTTTCTTTAGCCCTCGATAGGAACGAAGATGTTACTGTACAAGACATGACCAAAGTTTTTAGTAAAGATCCAACCCGCGCATTCGATGAAAATGCTCAACCAGTGCTTTTATACACCATGAGTCCTTGCATAAACGTATTAGCCTATGAAGATGCTCGTGTCACGAATTTAAGTAAAATAGCGTTGCAATATGCCGGCCCACGCCTATCGCTACCTTCAAACGCAGATATGGCAGAGGCAATGAAACATCGGCGTGATATCGCTCTCAAGCATGCAGAGCTTGGTCATCACGATAAAGCGAGCTTTTTATTAAGAGAGCACTTAGCAGCTAATCCAAATGATGCAGAGGCACATCTAAAATTAGCCGAATCATATCAGGCTCGTTCTTGTGTAAATGATGCCATCCGTGAATATAAAATCGCCTTGGCTACTTGTGGCAATGATAAAGATATCCACGACCGCTGTTTAGCAGGACTCCATTCACTTAAAGTAGATTTGCCCAATTCAGCCTTACCTGCAGCCAATTTTTTACCCACCAATACAAATATGGTCCCGGCAAGAATTAACATTAATCCAGAACCAGATCACACTTCCCCGCCTAATATAAACTCCGCCACCGGACACAAAATTAAGTCTTTGGATGTCGGTTTTTAATTATTAAAGTTAAGCTTTGGTGACCAGCCGTTCAATTCACCAACTCTATTAGGCTGTTGGCGATCTTTTGACTTCGTAATTACCCCACCCTTACCATAAAAGGCAATAAAGACGGTATTTTGAGCGACTTGACAATAAATTTCTTTGTGATGTAATTGACGGTACAGATTATAGGAATTTACCTATGAGTACCGGGCAGGTTACTAACTCAATTGATACAGCACCAACAGGCATGTTAGACATGCAAGCTGGCGGGTCTGCAAACGCTGCTTTTAGTAGTTTGCAGAATGAATTTATTTCACACGCCATAAACAGGAATAGTGTTACTGGCGGTTTTTTAGCTGGAATGGATGATACCGTAGCTGCTGGCTTACACGAAATAGATGATGGTGAAGCAAAAGTGGTTGGTGGTGACAAGACAATACCCGTGATATCTGCTTCTCAAACAGCGGAAAATGTGAGCAGCACAGCTTTATTCACTAAAGAAGGCTCAAAACAGTTTCTCAATTTTCCAAATATTTATAATAATCAAAGTGCAAATGCCGGAGCCATATATACTCCCAATGCCATAGCTGCTGCCGATCGATTACTTGACCCCAAGAAAGCCACCGCCGTTGCTTAAATTTCGGCAAAATATATTGAAGAGATCGTAAGCTACTAATGCATGCCCTTTTTCAGAGAAGTGGTATTGCAGAAAATTACTGGTTGGATCTTTGCAGGCTAAAAACGAATCACTTAAATCTAAATACTGAAAATCTTTCTTGCCTGCCAGGGCTTTTAATTCTTGTGCCTGCTCTTTCAGATCCTTATAATTTACTATATTAGGAAAAACAGTAAGAATAAAGACACGCTTCTTTTCCTTTGTCTCTTCTGACAAACGCTCCAATAATGCTTTGGTAACAGCCATATCACTCTGATCAGCATAATAAGCTTTACTTATTATTGCTTGCTTACTATTAAACTTATTAGGCAAATTAAGTAATGCTTGCCACCAGTTTTTTAATTTGCAATAGCGTGGCTCATTTAAGCTCAAAGAAAAATCAGCTTGCGTTAAAACACCGTAAATAGCGCTGTTTCTGCGCAAAAACTCTCTAAGCACATTTGTTTTTAGTTTATCTTTATTAGCTAATAAAATACTATTATCTTGCTGTAATTGTCCTGACTGATCTAAATAAAAATATGGACGCGCTTCGGCTCTTTTTCTGTCTTTTGCCCTAACCACATTCTCTAAAGAATCACTACGATTATATAAAAGTACTATCGCATCTGGCTTGTATTGATCAGCTTCTTGCTCATACTGCAAAAGCTCCTGTCCAGTTGAATAACTAGAACAACCAAAATTAATTACTTCAAACTGCTTGATATTGTGCATAGAAGTTTTATGCAATTGCGCATTTAACAATCTCTCCAATACTTTGCCGAAAGTCTGATTCATTTTCACTTGCATTGATTCGACAGCCGAGTCCCCCAACATAGCAATACGATAAGTGCCTTCTGGCTTAGTAATATTATGTTCGCTATCTCGCAATCCAACACTGTTTAATTTATCAGCAGAATAGCCCTCCATGCGCCAAATAACCCTTTTTCCTGCTATATGGCGACAACCCATTTTTAAATCAGGTTGAACAAATTCTTGTCCGCCAACCCCTGCCAGACGAAAGTATCCTTCTAATACAAAAATACCAATTACAAGAGCAGCAATCGTTTGCCATAGACCCTGCCACAAACTAAGCCATCGGACAGCTTTCTTAACCGGTGCATTCGTCAAGATATTTTCTTGTGGAGTTGTAACTATTCCAATACTCATTCGCCTCTAAAATTGAAAATAAATAAACGGACTCATTTTACTGGGTGCAAAGCCTAAAATTAGAAGTCCTATAAATGCATAGGTTACGTAACGCAAGGGAGCAGAGCTTGCCCATAATTGCGCAAATTTGTCTATAACAATCAATTGCCCGCTCTGTCCTAACGCAGGCCCCACTAACCGCAAAGACAGAAATAGACAATAAGCCAGTATAGATATGGGCACTGTAGACTGCCAAAACATTTGCACTAATTCATGACTTCGATCGCTCAGAGTAAGCCAAGGAAGCATTGTGCTCAGCATAAGCCAGACATTATTTAGAGTGTCAGCACGAAAAAGAGTACCGGCAATAAACAAAAAGATTAAAGTGAAAGCAATACCCGAACAATGCCAAATTTTTGTCACCCGCCAGCGACTTAACATACTAAACTTAGAAACAAAGTCATGCCAATCTTTAGATATAACCAGACCCAATCCATGAAAAGCACCCCATAGCACATAGTGCCAGGCGGCTCCATGCCAAAGTCCACCCAGAATCATTGTAATCATCAAGTTACGCCGCACCGCCCACGGTGACACCCGTGATCCGCCCAAAGGAAAAAACAAATAATCTCTAAGCCAGGTAGAAAGAGACATATGCCAGCGTCGCCAGAATTCAGTTAAATTGGACGCCAGAAAGGGCCAATTGAAATTTTCCGGTACTTTATAGCCTAAAAGCATAGCCGAACCACGCCCTATGTCTGTATAGCCAGCAAAATCAAAAAATATTTGAAATGTAAAACCAACAACAGCTATCCAAGCATCAAGCCTTCCTAATGTTGCAGCATGATTGAAGCCATAATTCACGATCAAACCTAAATTGTCACCCAGAACAATCTTTTTATACAACCCTTGCAAAATAAGAAAAATGCCGCCCTTAAAATCAGCTTGGCGCAAAGATAACGGATGCTCTAATTGCCTCATAAAATCTTGATAGCGCTTAATAGGACCAGCGATTTGCGAAGGAAAAAATGCAGCAAATAAAGCAAAATTCTTTAAATTATAAATAGGCGTGCTGCCTTTGTAGACATCCACTATGTAGTGAATAAATTCAAAAGTAAAAAATGAAATACCTAGTGGCAAAAGAATGTTTACCACTGGTTTATCTAAATTAGAAACCGCCATATTCGGCATCAATGTGTGCAGAAATTGGTTGCTCGCACAGATTGCCGCCCATATATTTTCAGCCACAAAATTAGCATATTTAAAAAAGCACAAAGCACCCAAATTAAAACACAAGCCAATTATGAGAATTAAACGCTTTCTTTCGTTTGCTTTCGCTATTGCCAGCCCTAAACCATAGTTAATTAGTGTAAGAAAAATAATCAAAAGACCATAGCTAGGTATCCAATTCATGTAAAAGAGATAGCTAGCTACAAGCAATAACCACGTTCTAAACCGCGCTGGCACCGCCCAATAAATAGCGACTACTATTGGCAGAAAAACTAAATAAGTAAAGCTATTAAATAACACTCATAATCCTGCTCGGCTAGCGGAAAGAATCATTCTCCAGCTTTTTTAAGCCAAAGCAGTTATTGTTATCTATATTTTATAGCTCTCTTTACTTTGCCAAACCTCTATTTCATTGTTATTTTTTTGGGTATCAGCAATAGTTGAGTTTCTCAACATAATCTGGCTTTTATTATCAAATGTTTGATGAGTTTAAGCCTGTCCAAATATCATTTTCGACAAGTACTCAGGTTAGAGTATTCATCAGCTCTCCAGACCATAGCCATTCCACAAAAGTTTGATATGGCAATTTTAGACTATCATGATAAAGCAAATTTCTACTTTACTTTATCATGATAAAGTAAAGTAGCCTATTGGTTTATCCTATCTCAAACAGCCTTTGGCGGTAAGTTCAATTAATATTTGTGCAGCAGGCTGCTGCACAAATACCTTGGGGCACAATTCAGCTTGGGCATTACAAAGAAGCTCTTAAAGATTTTGGAGCAGCCCTGAAAACTTGCTCTCACGTCTCACGTGCTGGTTGTAACAGGGCGCGTCTCCTTGACGAGTTGGGAAAGTATAAAGAGGCAAATAAGGCTTGGTCGGATTTAATTGCTAAATCTGACGCAGCAACCTTGGTCCAGTTAGAAACTAATTCTTAATGTACGCTATGAGACGTTTCGCTTGTGGTATAGAATCCAGGAAAGAATTACCTGACTAAGAACGAACACTGAAAGCATGTTTGACGATGTTGAAGGATTGCAAAAACGTCTTCCTTCATCTACCGACTTAAAGGAAGCCATAAGTGACACTCAATAAGTACATAGGTACGCATGCCTGGCTGTTTGCAGGATTATCAGGCTTGCCCATCTGCGTTATTATTGTCGTACTAGTTTACTTCATGATCTTTGGCACGCCACCTAGCCAACCCCCATCTTGGGGATGGTACGCTAGCTGTCTGTGCCTTCTTGTGTTGGTTGCTGTTATTGGCTTTGTAGTGGCATGTTGCCTCTTACTCTTACTCGAGTGGCGATACTGGCCACTGCCGAAATCATGGACACGCGCTTGCCTGATCGTATTTACAGTAACCTGGAGCATAGTATTTGGCTGTCTGAGTTTGTGGGGGTTTGGCATGGGAGTAAGTGATAGTCCACAGCCAACTTCCGTGCAGGAATTTATAAATAATCTGTTTATTCATATCTGCATTCCTTGTCTAGCCTTGTCTCAAGCGATCTCAATGTCCTTGTTGGCATCCACCGGTTTGACTGTCATTTTGGTGGCACTGGCTAGAGCCATTGCCTGGTGTGCATCACTGATCAACTCAACGAACAAGTAAGCAAGATCCTTACCGATGGTCACAACCATCTACCGACTTGAAGGACTTTGAGTAGCTAATAAATGTTCCATCTCGACCAGACATTTATTACCTCAATTCACAGCGAGTTGACGACAAGAAGACTCAGAACATTGTTTTACTTAATCATAATAATGTAAGACAATGAATTACTTAATCCTAACCCTAGCATTATGTCATGTATCATTTGAAGCGACTAAACAAAGCATTCTCGGAAAACACGTAGGATAACGGTCAGATCAAAAATTATGATTCTGCTCTTCTTGCACACTGTCCAGCCGAATTGGTTCTATACATTCACGTACAAACTCGCGCTTCCACCAATTACCACTGTTTGCGCGCTCGCTAGCATTAGTGAATTGATAGTCATAAAGCCGAGCCCGTATGTACTTTGGCGGACCTTCTGGAAATGGGTTTTTGGCTAAAAGATCCAATACTTCCTTTTGTCCTTGCAATAGTCTAATTACAAAATTTATAAACCATTGATCATTCCGAGCATCACCCAGAGCAGCAAACCACATCTGCCAATCCAAACGGGGTTGTAGTGGTGCCACTACAGGCAGTGCCATTGCTAAATTACCTGGCTTATATTTAAATTCATATTCTTGCCATAAACTGCCGTCATTACTGCCCTCCACAACTATTTCTAATCTCTTTGTCGTCATTACAGCGAATAAACCATAACTATTCGAAATACAATAAGAAGAACTCAAGTCATGCAGAGTTTCCAGAAAGTGCGGTAGAGGCAAAAGCCCTGCCAAACCGCGCTGTAAGCTGCCAATACTGATAAAAGTAATAAATATTGCTGCTATAATTGCCACTATATTTTGTGCTTTATTTAAATCTTTGGCCGGCAATAAATTATTCAATCGTTCATTTATACCAGTCCAAACTCGAAGCTTTACAAACGTGCTCTTGTTCAGCAAACTCTTTATAAGTTGATCGTCTAGTAAAGAAATACACAAAACAATTGTAAGCAAATTAAAGTAAGCATAATTACCTGTAATAGCAATAAGCGTTTGAAATCCAGCAATTATGAGAGCAGCTATTATTCTTGCTTTACGCCCAGTAAAAATCAAAAATGGTATTGCTAATTCAATAATAAAAACAACGACCACACTCATTTCATTAAACCAATGAGGCGCTTGAGCGACAAACCAAGCCATAGGCATAGGCAAAGGCTGAGTAAAATAATGAAAATCCAGCGCAGTCAAATTACGCCATGTACTATCGCCACTAGCTAATTTCACTAAACCTGATTCAAACATCAGTCTAAATAAAAGCCAGCGGATAAGCCAAATAAACAAAATTGACGGTTCAATTCTAGCCGCTGCCCAACGAAATTTGGCAAAACTAATCTTCCATGGCCATTCTAAAAATTGCCAAGGACCAAGAAATATAGCCAAAAATCCAGTTTCTAGCAAAAGTGCGTCCCACTGGAATGAAAGGAAATCTTGTCCAATACTGGAGAAGGATAAATATAAAAACCATAGACAGATAAAGGACAAACCTGTGCAAACGCCAAACATGGCTAAAAGTGAAATTAAAATACCTGCCAAGCAAACAACAAAAAGAACAGCATCGCTAGCATTAAGCCAAAAAATAGTGGGCAAGAGCCAGCAACGTGCAGCTCCAAAATGGTCCGCCACTAATTGCAAAAATTGAGCAGCAGGCAAAATACCATTCTTGCCAAAGAGTCCAATAATTTGTCCGCTGAGCGACAAAAAAGCAAAGAAATAAGTAAAGCTCAAGCTCCGCAAAAACAACCAGGCTGTTAACGAATACTCGGCTTCCGTTAAAGAATTAAGTCTCATTTGTGAAGTAGTCAAGCTTTAACCGTTAGCTTTTGGTCTTACGATTTCGACTGAGCAATCAGCATTATTGACTACGGCTTGGGCAACACTACCAAAAAAATGTTCCAGAACATTTTTATCACGATCGTGAGCTCCCAAAATAATCATGTCTGCAGGCCAATCTTGGGCAAGCTGTAAAATCAGGCTGCGCACATTGCCTTCTAGTATATGGTACGTAACGCCGCCCTTTTTCGATTTCGATTCAATCTTAGCAGCACTTTCTTTGACCAACTTCTCCATTGCTTGCTTTTGCGCTTTATACATTTCTGCATGCGCTTTGTTTATTTTGGGATCTTTGAAAAAGCGCGAATGGAACACAGATTTTGGCTCGGGCACAATAGATACCACTTGGAATATACTCTCTTCGGGCCAAGGGCGAGAGGCAATCATTTCAATTAACGCCTTTGAGTTGTCCGACGCATTTATTGCAACCAAATAACGTGCCTCTTCCATAGGCAATTTCTCTTTTTGCTTTTTCTCTAACGAAGAGGTAGGCATATAGTGAACAATGCGAACGGAGCATGGCGCATTATTGGCTACAGCCATCACTACGCTGCCAAATGATTGATCATTATATCCAGATGTGCCATGCGAGCCCATAACAACAAGATCCGCCTGACAATTTTTAGCTACGTCTAGAATTGTATTTATCGCTTTGCCTTCGTAAAAATTACCCAAAACTTTGCCCTTACCAAATTTCTCTTCAAGCTTTTTGGTAGTTTCAACGAGCAATTTTTTAATATCTGTATCTAAAGCCTTTTGCGCTTCCAATGCCTTCTGCCCCAATCCACCAAAAAAAGCATCGGCTTTAGCGTGAAGCGGCTCAGCAACCGTAACAACGACACATTCAGTGTTCTCTGTCCAGGGTTGACTCAATATTTCATCTACAGCATTGTCCGAATGATAAGAGCCATCAACAGCAAGTAATATCTTCATTAAATAATCAACCTATTGGGAAGCTAACAGTCGTAAATTATATTAGCTTAGCAATAGACAAAGCTAAATTTACTTACCGATTTGCTGCTCAGTCTATTAAACTATGTATGATTTAATGTGCGATTTTAAATGGGGGCATGTTTTTCTTATGACAATGGGCGGTAAAGCAGGGGAAGTATTCACCGAAATTAATGTCACACCCCTTACCGACGTATTTCTTGTCTTGCTGGTTATCATGATTTTGATTGCTCCTTTGGTCAATCAAACTGTGCTCAAAGTCGATCCGCCGGGTCAAGGACCCCCTCCTCCCCATACAACGGATAAGACCCCCACTATCAACATAGACGTAAATGCTCAAAACATAATCAAGTTAAATGGACAAGTAGTCAACCCACAAGATGTATTTGGTTTGATGAAAGCAATTAAAGTCGAACAAGATAAAGCAGGCAAAAAAGATATACCATTGAATCTATCCTCGGATGGCGACGCTTTGCAAAAATATGTGGTCACTGTAATGGATGCCGCAGCTGGTAGTGGTATTAAGCAATTAAGAGTACTTCCAATCCGTCACTAAATATGGTCTTGTCATCACTTTTTAACACACTATATTGTGATTTCCCCTGTCCTCATTGTCAGGAAAAAATTGTCACCGGGATAGGATTTCGAGTAGGTAGCCTAATAAAAGCTCGCTACAAAATAGGCGACACTTTAAACTGGCAACAAGAACCAAGACGCCCAGAAAAGCGCCCCAATAATGGCAATATAATTACGCTTGGCCATTTTAACTGCGATAATCCAAAATGTACTAGCTGGCAAGATTGCTACCCTGATATACAAACAGTCAAAATAACCGTTGAAAAAGATAGAATTATCGATGTCTCTATTTATACTGATGCTCTTTCCGAAGGGCAGTTTGCTATTTTGACCGAAATAACGAAATAGCAAACACAACCACCAGTAAATAATTCTCGTTTCGAAGCAATTTATTTAGGTACCAACATGGACAATCTTAAGCCTCCCGAATTTCTGATGATTCCTGGACCAACGCCAGTACCCAAAGATATTCTCGAAATCATCGCCCGCCCTCCAATTGGACATCGCTCAGCTGAATTTTCCAACATTCTCACCTCAGTCAGCAAAAATTTACAAGCATTAGGTCAAACTGAAAGTGATGTTTTTATCCTCACCGGCTCAGGCACATTAGCCATGGAAGCAGCAATTGCCAACACGGTCAGTCCCGGCACTAAAGTTCTTTCGCTTGTTACAGGTGTATTTGGCGAACGCTGGGTAAGTATAGCTAAGGCTTACGGCGCTGAGGTGGAGAGGTTAGATTACACTGCCGGCACGGCTGTAGATGTAAGCCAATTAGCCAACAAATTGAAAGAAGATAAGTCTATAAAAATTGTCACTATTACTCATAACGAAACCTCTACCGGTGTCATAAACGATTTAAGACAAATTGGACATTTAGTAAGGCAGCATGGTGCTTTGTCTCTTGTAGATGCTGTTACCAGCTTTGGTGCTATTAATATCCCAATAGACGAGTGGCACATCGACGTTCTAGTTACTGGCAGTCAAAAAGCGCTCATGCTGCCACCGGGGCTATCTATGATTTTCTTTGGCAATCGTGCTTGGACAGCTCAAGCAACCTGTAAATCACCACGTTTTTATTTAGATCTCACTCGTTGCAAGAAATCGCTTGCGGCTAATAGTACGCCTTTCACGCCGAATGTATCTTTTATTTGTGCTTTGCAAAAATCACTGGAATTAATTCAATCTGAAGGCATAGAAAAAGTACAAGCTAGGCACCTTAAGCTAAGAACAATGCTGCGAGCTGGTTTGCGTTCTATGGGTCTAAAACTCTTCGTAGATGATGATAGCGCGTCTCCAACAATCACCGCAATTTTACCGCCCGAAAAGTTGAACGTCTCTGACATTCGACAAGCATTAAAGCAAGACTATAGTATAGTTGTAGCAGACGGACAGGATTCTCTTAAAGGCAAAATCTTCCGTATTGGTCACATGGGCTATGTTTTTGAACGCGATATCCTTATGACACTAGCCAGCTTGCAAGCCGTACTTAAAAAACTAGGACGTGATACTACGGCACAACCAGCAATAAAGGCCGCCGTGCAAGCTGCAGGAAAAGCTAAATAAGCTTTAAGCAATATGTTAGACAAACTGTGTTTACGGCCAAAAAGTAGATTAAAGCCATTACATACATTAGTCATAGTTTTAATAATGTGTCTTGCTCTCTTCGCAAAACTGCCCCGCTGTGAAGCTCAGTATTTTGGCTCGGGTGCGGGTTTCGGATATAACGGAATAGGCTCTTCGCTGTTATATCCGCTCAATTCACTTTTTTATTCTGGTTATGGCAATGCTGCATACGGCTTCGCGGCACTGGGAAGCGGCTTTGCCAACAATGCTGTATATAATACCTTTCGCAATATTCCGTATAGCTATATGGGCGGTTATCCTTATTACACTAATCCCAATTACTCGGCCAATAATTATCCTTTAGGTCTGCCACCTAACACAAATAATCCTTTTAATTACAACAACTACAATCCCAGTCAAAATCAAGCCTCTGGCTGGAATTATTCGCCCATTCAAACACTTTCAGCTCCCCAGCCCAGCAATGACCCAAATGATATTTTCAATTCTAGATCTCCTGCAATTACTAGCGACCCTAATTCACCATATAAATCGGCGGTACCTTCCGTGGCCCCAGACAGGCATGTCTTAAGCCAGACCTCAAACGGCATGATGCCTTCTTCTCTTGTTCCAGATACTAGAGCTTTCGCTTTAGAAGCATTCTTCCAAACAGTAAATACCCGATACAAAAGTAATTTAATCCATGCACTAGATCAACCTGACATGCGATCTTGGGCTGCATCACTAGGCTTAATTCAACAAGGATACATATCGTCAAAAAATATAAGCCAATCCCGTAAGAATGCCGTAAACGCAATAGTGAAAGATGCTTCATTAGATGCCCAGAAAAAAATCGATATCTTAAACTTGTTATTGGTAGAATCTCCCCTTAGATAGTAGAGGAAAAACGCCCAAGGCTGCTGCTAAAGCGATCTAACAATATTTTTGCAGATTATTGTCAAGCCTGTTATGATCCAAGGTTTGGACAATCAGGAAATTATATCGGGGCTTTAACTTGCAACAAAAAGTCCAGAACTTATTTGAGACCCTATGTACTGGTATTGTTTTTGTTTTGATAGCTTGTCGGGCAGTATTTACAGTCGCAGATACGGATTTGTGGGGACATCTCCGATTCGGCCGAGATATTCTTAGAATGGGCGCGGTACCTTTACAAGATCCGTACTCCTATTTAACCGAAAACAGCAAATGGATTAACCATGAATGGCTATCAGATGTTATCTTTGCTTTATTTTATAGTGCAGGCGGCACACCAGCATTAGTGGCATTAAAATCGTTTTTTGTCATTACAATCTCCTTACTACTCTGGAGAAGCTTACTCAAAAGTGGCTTTGGTTCAGTCGCTGCAGCTAGCATAATGATTTTTGTTCAAGTTTTACTTGCCATAGCCTTCCCACCACTTCGTCCAAACCTTTTCACATGTTTATTTTTAACTCTAGAGCTACTAATCCTCACAACTTACTCCAAGAGAATCGCCACAGCTAACCAATCGCTCATAATTCTATTGCTACCACCATTATTTATGTTATGGGCAAACCTTCATGGTGGTTTCATTATGGGACTACTTATTTTAGTGATTTATTGGCTGAGCAGTACGGCAGAAACAATTTGGTCTCGAAATTGGCAAAAACTTAAGCGACAAAATCTAATATTTTTAGCCATGATACTACTGACGGTGGCAGTAACAGTCATCAATCCTTATGGTTGTGAATTGTTAACTTATCTTATGAAAACTAATGGTATGACCAGAACTCTATTCATGAAAGGACCATTAGTTTCTGAATGGCAGCCATTGTTTAAAGTCAGCTCTTTATATACTGTTTTTTACCTGCTAACTGTTGGCTTCTCAATTGCCGGTGTTATTTTTAGTCGCAAACCCAAATATTTGGGTCTAATAATGGCATGGTTACTGCTAGCTGGCACCACCTTTTTAGTTTATCGTGCCTTGCCTCTGTTTTGTGTTGCCACTGTAATTCTTATTGGACCCCATCTAGCAGACTGTTGGAATCGCTTATGGAGCCCTATTGTACATAAACGGAACGTTTACTGGCTATTTTTGCCCGCAATGACAATTATTTTGTTTCTATTACTTGCAGGACTAATTACGCAATTATCGGGAATACCGGGACAATTACAGTCTGTGATACCTATACCGGCTAGAGCTATTGCACTGCTAAAACAAACAAAAAGCAAAGCCAATGTACTAGTGGAATTCAATTGGGCACAATATTTCATTTGGCATCTGGGCCCTGACATGAAAGTGGCTATAGATCCTCGCTGCGAAACAGTCTATTCAGACTATTGCCTCTATACTCTTTATGCCAATTTTGCGAAGGCTGATAAACATTGGGACGATATTGTTGATCGGTTTCCAACCGAGCTAGTTCTCATTGGACCAAATTCAAAGGTGGCTGAACTTATGGCTTTAAAGCCCCAATGGGTAAAAGTTTATGCAGATCCCATCGCTTGTATTTTTGCCAAAAAAGATTCACCAATTCAAAAAAGCATTATGGAAATAAATCAAACCAATATTCCAGCTTCAGTCAATACAAATGCTTTTCCGTAAAAAACCTGGCGACTCAGTGCTTGTAGAAAATTTTGCTGTGTAGGTCTTCACCAGAGGCAAACGTAATGCATCAAACTCCCGCACAGTTTTAGCAAATATGCACTTGACACCTTCATGGAGTTTCGCGCGAGCTTCGCTAGCAACAAAAGACAAATCTTGGAAAGTCCTAATATAAAAGATATGCAAGTGGTATTTTTTCTCGTCAAAATTTGATGCCTATAAAATACAGCTATTGCTGAAGCTGTATATGTTTTAGACAAATCAATAAGTTAACAAGGGGCAAAAATACTTGCTTGACTTTCTATAAACGCAATTGGCAGGATTGGGTATTCATCCCTGTCTTTTGGAAAACCTGAATCCTTTTGTGAGCTTGCTTAGTGTGCACCCGTCAACCACCTCGTCGAGGCGCGGGTGATTGTTCTTAGTGGATTTGGGGCAGTGGATGACAACTCGTTCGGATTACTTGCCAAGCAACCTTTCTGAGGAGTCCCGGCTATGAGCACAGAGCAACAGCGCCAAATATTGGTCGCCCACCTGATAAAGAATCTCGGTCCCCAAGCCGCATTAGCGGCTGCCTCGTCAGCAATTAGAACAGCCTTGCTCCGATTATGGGAAGAGGATCAAGATGAAGCCGGAGAGTTCACAGCCATACAACTTATCACCAGAGCAGATTTGCGGCTAAAACGAAGAAAGGCAAAAAGACCAAAGCCACTCAGAGTCAAATACGGCGGGCGCGGCAAAAGCCAGCAAACACAATCTGGCGCAACCTCTATTGACGATACCGATTTTCCCATCGGCGAGGATATGGAGGTTCTTGCTGAATCTCAGGTCGGACAATCATGGTACACAGCTCTCTTGCTTTACAGGCGAATGCAGAGAGCTGCTCGAGCTAAGGCGATCGATGCATACGAGAACGCTTGCATCGGAATCGCTATCCAGATTCCCATTATCCTCATGGTTGCTAAACTTGGTGACCGAGAAGCAACCAACAGTACCTTGCGGCAATTCTTCCAAACAATCGCCGCCGTTTCAAAGGAGATCGATGGCAGGCTTAGCAGACTGGCCGGATCTGCTTTGCAATCAGCCAAATACCCCTTGGTAGCGCAGCCCGCTATCAAAGTTGCCATAGGCAAACTGATTGCCGACGCTGTAAACGCCGACCTCATCAAACCCTCTGACGCTCAACAGGTTGCACAGAACCTCTTTGAGAAGTTAGAAGCGATTGTTCGCCCATTGGGCGAAAGTCGTGCCACAAAAATAATCGAGAGAGTTCGTTTTTATCGCTCAATCATCAATACCAGCCTTTTAGCTAATGCCGTTCCTGGAAGCGAGGACCAAGACCACCTCGCCCGCCGCACGGATGCAGACATCGCTTTCCAAGTTGAAATTGTAGGCGACGTGCAAGCTTCAGTTCGTTTATTGAAGGAGGACATAGAAACAGCCGTTGGCGATTTGCTCGCGGACAATGCCATTACTGTCCTGCCCAATCAGATCAAATCTCTGACAAGGCGGGCTGCTATGGGAATATCTCTTCTCGCCGCGGCCAAAATAGCGGACGAGGAATCGAACACGCGCACTTCCCCTCCTAGCTAAGGAAAGCAACTGCATCTTCTCTCAAGGACGACATTCAATGACCGAGCAGTATCCCCCTCGACGCGGCGGCTGGCTTTATCGTGTGATAAGCCCTCGTGCCGCCGCATTTCACTTTCGACCCACCAGTCTTCGCCCGGTCTCCGCCATGAACGATTGTCCTTTGTGACATGATCCCGCGGCCCGGATCATCGTCTCAACCTGTTTACCTCTCACCAAGAGGAAGGGACCATGTTCGAGTCTTTCAGAAGGTCCGTCGACAGATTGCTCAGGACGATGTCCCTGAGAAGAACCGAAGTTCCGCTGGCCGTCAACAGGGAGTCCAAAGTCGAGGTATGTCCGAAATGCGGACAGCCCTCCGATAGAGATCATTGGGGGCGTTTCAAGCCTTGCCCTACTTGTGCACTGAAGGAACGCCTTAAAGAACTTGACAAAGTCCCGCTGGCCATCAACAGGGAGTCCGAAGTCGAGGCATGTCCGAAATGCGGACAGCCCTTCGACAGAGATCACTGGGGGCGTTTCAAGCCTTGCCCTACCTGTGCACTGAAGGAACTATTGAAAGACTTTGAGTAGGAGCAGCTCCAGGAAAGACGCTCCTCCTACTACTCAAAGCCATAGTCAACCGAAAGACAAACGGGAGGCAGGTTCGTCCTGCCCCCGTTGCCTTTTTTATTTTAGACGTTAAAAAACTTGCGCACGTAATCGGCCAGCTTAGAGACAGCTATGCGCTCCTGTTTCATGGTGTCGCGATAGCGAACAGTAACAGTCTCTTCTCCCGCAATTTTATTTTCTGACTCGGTCATAGTCTCAAAATCCACTGTTATACAAATAGGCGTGCCTACTTCATCATGACGGCGATAAGCTTTGCCAATATTGCCTGTGTTCTCCAATAAAATACGTCCCAGCCCCAACGCCTGCAGTGTCTTTTTAATTGATTCTGCTTTAGACACCAGCGCCTCGTTATTTCTAGCCAGTGGTATAACTGCCACTTTAATGGGCGCTAAATGCGGTTTGATTTTCAATACAATTCTTTTATTGCCATTTTCCAGCGTTTCTTCCGTATAGGCCTCGGTAATTATCGCCAAAACACCTCTATCAACACCGGCTGAAGGTTCAATTACAAAAGGCACTGACTCAGTATTAGCTTCAGTATCACGCACAGTCAACTTAGCAGTGGAATCATTGTTTTCCATCACTTTGGCTTTTAAATTAAGTTCTTTTTGATTTTTGCTGTGCGAGCCTAAATCAAAATCTGTACGATTAGCAATACCTTCTAATTCTTCCAGTCCATGCGGGAAGCGATAAAGAATGTCTACTGTAGCCTTTGAATAATGAGACAATTCATCGGCCTTTTGATGGTAAGCAACTAGATTATCTGACGCCAACCCTTGTTGTTTCCACCAATCTATTCTTGCTTCCACCCATTTTTTATGCCAATCATCGTCTGTGCCTGGTTCAACAAAAAATTCCAGCTCCATTTGTTCAAATTCGCGCACCCGAAAAATAAAATTGCGCGGTGTTATTTCATTGCGAAAAGCCTTGCCTATTTGGGCTATACCAAATGGCAATCTGCGCGAGGTGGAATCTAACACATTACGGAAATTTGTAAAAATGCCTTGTGCTGTTTCAGGACGCAAATAAGCATAAGACTCTTCGTCAACAATGGGACCAACGGTTGTTTTGAACATCATATTAAAAGGACGTGCTTCAGTTAAATCATCCGAACCACATTTTTCACATCGTCCATTTTTTATATGATCAGCTCGCCAGCGACTTTTACACTTGCGACAATCAACCATAGGATCGGCAAATGTAGCTTCATGCCCAGAATAACGCAGAACTAATTTATTGGATAAGATAGCAGCATCAAGACCTTCTACATCATCACGCTCATAAACAACTGAACGCCACCAAGCTGCCTTCAAGTTGTTTTTTAATTCGACGCCCAATGGTCCATAATCATATACACCTTGCAAGCCACCATATATATCAGCACTTTGAAAAATAAATCCCCGGCGCTTACAAAGAGCTACCAAGTCATTCATATTTTTGCTTTTGGTTGAGTCTTCGGCCATCGGTGTTTTAGCGGACATATTTTCCTTAATTGGAGATCCAATTAAAACAGAAGCAACAAGAGCATTACAAGAAGTCGAAATTATATTCGAGAAATATCTTTTTCTTTCCTTCCGTTTAATAGTCGTTTCTTATTTGATTACCTCAAAAATTCTTCCTGACTACTGATCATTACAATTGGCGCAACTTCGCTATTACGCACAGAGCAAATTAATATGTCCCACTACATAAGAGCTATCTAAGAAACCAAAATTGGGCACCCCTTCAGCATTTAGCGCTAAGCGCTTGCTTGACTACACTTTTAAAAAAGCATCACAATGAATCGATATTTTCTTATTTTTTTAGAGTTCACACAAAGCATTATTCCCATAACACAATTCAAGTTTTGCCAGCAAGCCCATTGCTTATCGTATGTTGTTGTAAACAGCATACGTGTTGCATATTTCAAAGACCTCGATCCATCTCCTTTCCCCAGGAGGACTTTTCATGTCTATGCACAAACCACCGCCCCCGCGACGTGACCATTTCGATGTGGCGACAGGGCTTTTGGGCGCCATCAAAGGATTGCGACACGCCCAGCAACCCAACCCTACTTCGCCTCTGAACAACGGTGCTTTCGGCATCATTGCGAAGGTACAGTTTAAGCGAGTGAAATCCAAGCGCACAGACAGATCGCGCCTTCGCTTCCAAACAGCGATCCGGGCCATCCACAGCGTTCAGGAATTGGAAGGCAAGATCCACTGCATCAGCGAGGAACACACGATAGAGGTGGTCATTTTCCTTATCGCGAGCGTGCTCGCCGATGTCGAACTGAACGGAATGCAAAAGAAGGTCAAATTCCTCTTCAGCAAGGAAGAACCACAAACCGACCCAACCTGCCTATCAGGCTCTAATTCCCCGTTCTCGGAGAACTGACAACCAGGCAGAAATGATCTTTACCCACCCGAGCGGTGACGGTCATTTCTGCCAATTTTTTTATTTCTGCAATCCTAACCCACCGCCAATCCATTACGTTATAGAGACACTACGGGCGTCCGGTGAATTTTACAAGCATTACTCTTTCTGCCCAATTTTTTATTTCTATTCACTTTGCTTTTTTTTAACCTAGCTCAATCTTGGGAAGGCGCCTACCAGCTAATCAATCGCGTTCCGCTATCACTACCCAGGTAGGAGAAAAATCGGACAGGTCCAGCCCCAGGCTAAACTTGTCCAATTTTTTTTGGCCTAAAAATATTGATATCAAGTTGTGCTAATTAGCGCCAAGCCTAATAGGCAATTAATTTCATAAAATACATGAAACCTGCGTAATAGATTTTTTCTTCGCTGAGAATCTTGGCTAAGAGTAATTTCTTTATTAAAGCCGGCTTTGCTTTTCATCTAAATATGCACAAAACAATCTCTTGAATCATATCTACTATCCATCACTTGATTTGTCTTAATTATAAATGAAAGAGTAAAAGCGCTATCGCAGTTCGCCCCAACTACTCCCGACTATCTATCTAACCCGCTTTTTTCTACCGACGCTGCCGAAACTTTCGCCATAACAATGGTGAAATTGGGGTTGCATTGATAGCGATAGTTGGTCAACGCAGTTCGGTCTTTATGGCATCACTCCTCGGCATAGAGATTGATTTCACAACAACGAGGAAACAAGGAGCGCAACATGGACTCTTCGACCAGTGAGAGAACTCTGGGCTACTACGAAACTGCACCGGAAGAATACAGTCTCATCGGGGAGAAACCGGGCTGCGCCACTGGCGGCTGCAAGTGGTGCTACAATGGCTCCCCTCGATGGCAGTGGGGTGACCAAATGCCCCTATTCGATGCCACTCGAGATTACCTTTCCGTCAGGATCGACCCTTGGGCGGAAAACGATCCGGAATCGCAGGCACGTTTTCTCAGCATCGACTGGCCGGATCTTACGGATGAATTCGTAGGCGGACCTCTTCGAGGAGACGCCGGTGAGCCTAGCAATCGTTGGGGTTTGAAATATATAGAACCTGCCGCGGAAGTGGCGAGGGTTTTGTGGTTCAGTTCCAGAGCAATCTCGGCGCTGTCACCACGTCGTCGCAAGGAATTGCTTATCTGTCTCTTCCGGTACAAGCACTTCCGACTCTTGCTCGGATTCCCAGGCAATCGCAAGACGGAGAATATCCAGCCGGAACAGCATCTTCGGACTATTGCAGAAATTTATGATATGGGTATGATCAAGCGGCTTCTGGTCTTAGCCCACCCATACCTCCTTGGAGACTCCGACTGGTCGCATCTCGACGAGTTCGAGAGATACGGTATCGTTAACTACAGCGTAAGAGGGTTCTCCTGGGAAGAGTGGATGGACAAACCGGGGAAGATGCCATCTGACCTGGACCTGTCCATCTATAGAGCCCACAAGAACGACGGATTCTACCTCCCTACTGAAGAGGAAGATCCTTGGCGGCAACGCCTTGCCGACCACGGAATCCGGAACGTTACCATCTTTGACTGGATGTGCGAACAGGCGCGAGAGCTGCCCAGTCGGGGGCTGCATGGCAACAAGGAAAAAGCATTAGAGCTCTCTCGCCGCACATTGAAACGTGCACAACTCCTGGGCTTCGGCAAGCCCAAGGACTTCCTGGACGCTGCTGTCGCTCGCCGCACCGTACCGTGCGCTCCGGCTGCCTGAGTCGACTGATGACCAAGTTCTCGCCCAAACGTTTGGAGCCGTCAGAGTAAATCTGAGGCTCCAAACATCTTTTTTTGCCTTTTTGGCACCATATATGGTATCATTATACAGGTATAACGAACGGCAAAAGAATAGGTTTCAGCGAAATCTCTTGCCTTGCTACAGTAGACAATGCCATTCTATAACCCGCTCTTAAGCAAGTGCTGCCTCATCTTTTTATTTATAGTTTCATTTTGTCAGCTATTTTAATAAGGCCATTGCCAATTTTTAATTTCAGGCATATCGTCGCCGTATGTGGTGATATAAGCTTTGTGATCAATTAGCTTATCCCGGACAAATTGTTTCACCCGGCCGGCAATATATTCCAGCTTCGGTATACGCTCAACCACATCAGTCATTAGATGAAACCTATCCAGATCATTGAGCACAACCATATCAAAAGGAGTGGTGGTAGTCCCTTCTTCTTTGTAACCTCGCACATGTATATTGTCATGATTAGTACGCTTATATGTAAGCCTGTGAATAAGCCATGGATAGCCGTGATAGGCAAAAATAACTGGCTTATCTTTGGTAAATAAAGCATCGAATTCTTTATCTGAAAGTCCATGCGGGTGCTCGCTTTGTGGCTGCAATGTCATTAAATCAACCACATTTATTACCCTGATTTTCAGATCAGGTATATGGCTGCGCAACATATCTACAGCTGCTAACGTCTCTAAAGTTGGCACATCACCGGCACATGCCATAACTACATCTGGCTCTCCTTCCTGGTCATTACTTGCCCAGTCCCAGATACCAATACCAGCGGTACAATGTTTAATCGCCTGGTCCATATTCAGCCATTGCAATTCAGGTTGTTTACCAGCCACAATAATGTTTATATAGTTGCGGCTGCGGAAGCAATGATCAGCGACAGACAATAAAGTGTTAGCGTCAGGAGGCAAATATACTCTGATTATATGGGCCTTTTTATTTACAGCTACATCTATAAATCCCGGATCTTGATGACTAAAACCATTATGATCTTGTCGCCAAACGTGAGAACTAAGCAGATAATTCAAAGAAGCAATTGGGCGGCGCCAAACAATTTTTCTACATTCATCTAACCATTTCGCATGCTGGTTGAACATAGAATCAACTATATGTATGAACGCTTCATAGCATGAGAAAAAACCGTGCCTCCCTGTTAACAAGTATCCTTCTAACCAGCCTTGACACAAGTGTTCACTCAATACTTCCATCACTCTGCCCGTTCTGGCTATGTGATCATCGTTGGGATATATCTCAGCAGCAAAAACACGGTCAGTAACTTCAAAAACTGCACCCAGGCGATTAGACATTGTTTCATCGGGCCCAACCAGGCGAAAGTTGTTTGGATTGGACTTTATTATGTCCCGAATCATGTTACCCAGAACTCTAGTAGATTCGACATTTTCCTTGCCTGGACTAGGAACATCCACTGCGTATTGACGAAAATCAGGCATATGCAAATCTTTTAACAAAATTCCGCCATTGGCATTGGGATTAGCGCTCATACGCTTCTCGCCCTTAGGAGCTAATTCGCGCAATTCCGCTTTAAGCCGACCATCAGCATCAAAAAGTTCATTTGGCTTATAACTCAACATCCAATCTTCTAACATTTTTAAATGTTCAGGTTTTGTGGCTAATTCCGCTAAAGGCACCTGATGAGCACGAAATGTGCCTTCTATTTGCAGTCCATCAACAAACTTAGGACCAGTCCAACCCTTTGGCGTACGCATTATTATCATCGGCCAAACTGGGCGTTCTTTTAATAAGCCGCCCTTAGCTTTATTTTTTATTTCTTTGATTTCATCAATAACGGTATCAAAGGTGGTGGCTATTTTTTCATGCATGATACTAGGCTCACTGCCCGTAATGAAATAAGGTTTATAGCCATAACCCGCGAAGAGATCGCTTAGTTCTGTTTCACTAAGTCTTGCCAGCACAGTAGGGTTGGCAATTTTATATCCGTTTAAATGCAAAATTGGCAGTACTACACCATCTATTTCTGGATTAATAAATTTATTTGAATGCCAACTAGTAGCTAATGCCCCCGTTTCTGCTTCACCGTCGCCCACAACGCAACAAGCAATAAGATCTGGATTGTCCAATATAGCGCCATAAGCATGCGTTAGAGAGTATCCTAATTCCCCACCCTCATTGATCGACCCTGGTGTTTCTGGAGCGCAATGACTGGGAATACCGCCCGGAAAAGAAAATTGCTTGAAAAGTCGCTTCATTCCTTCTTGATCTTCTGAAACATCCGGATATAACTCGCTATAAGTTGATTCAAGATATGTATTAGCAACAATTCCCGGTCCGCCATGACCAGGTCCGCAAATATAAATAATATTCAAGTCATGTATTTTGATTATGCGGTTAAGATGCACATAGATGAAATTAAGTCCAGGCGTTGTGCCCCAGTGTCCGAGCAATCTTGGCTTAATATGTTCTATTTTGAGTGGCTCTTTTAGTAAAGGATTATCTAGGAGATAAATCTGACCTACGGAGAGATAATTTGCCGCTCGCCAATATTTATCCATCTTCTTCAATTCTTGCTCCGCAAGGGTTTTTGGCTGCGAAACTAAGTCTTTGTTTTTTTCACCAGCTAGAGTCATGGCATCCACTCCTTTTTAATTGGCAGCAATCTAACACAAAAAGGTAGATTATACATACAATTAAGCATCGGAATTAGCCTTAAATATTAGGAAAAACTTGCCATGGCGCCCTTTTCACACTAGAATTTAAGCATAAGGACTATTACATCTGTACGATAACTATGGCACTAAAATTAAGAATACAAACTCAAAATGATCAATCTGTTTCTGCCACAAGCAGTACAGAAGAATTGCTTAAGGTTCTGCTAGACGTTCAAAATGGCTTACTCATACTAAGCCAAGAAGAAGACGATAGTCTCCGAGGTTGGCTGCTCCTGCATGCTCAAGAGTTAAATAATGGAGAAATAGGCTCCTTAGAAGGACAACCTACTCTTTGTATTGGCAAAACAAACGATGGGCGTCCCTTTGTACGAGATGCCCGAGGTGATTGGCCTCCCGTTAAACCGGAATTCTAATAGATTAATTCGATTGATACTGCGTTTAGTGCCATACCCGAAGCAATTTACTTCATACAATAATGGGTCCATTAATGAAATAACTTGCTTACTCTAATTACTAGAGTAAGCAGAGAATTTTTTATCCCCACATAATACAAACATAAACAAAGGATAGCGCGTTAATGTTCGGTCCTAGCCTCTTATGTTATTCTTTTCGGTTACGCAATATATCAAAACATAAGCAAATCAGGGGTGCAAATGACAACTCTCACTGCCAGTAAAAGCACGCTTCAGCAAGTAGGATTTCCCAATTCCAACAAGAAATATTTTTCCGGTCTAATCTATCCGGATATTCGCGTGCCTTTTCGTGAAGTCAAACTCTCCTATTCTGGCCCAGATTCTAGGCCAGCTACAGGCCTTATATATGATACTTCAGGACCATATACAGAGGCTGATTTTGTTTTTGATTCGTCTAAAGGTTTGCCTCCTATCCGCCAAACCTGGATTGAAAGAAGAGGCGATACAGAAATATACCAAGGACGTATTACAGCCACTGAATTTGTCGAACGATACTTAAATTTCAATTCAGAAAGCAAAAATTCAAGTCAAATTACAAGAAAACCGCGCAGGGCTCTCAAAGGACATAATGTTACTCAAATGCATTATGCGCGTAAAGGCATTATCACTCCAGAAATGGAATATATAGCCATTCGCGAAAACGCCCTACAGGAAGCTTATAAATCCGAGCTTGCCCAAAAATCTAAAAAGGAAATTGCTCAATTACAGGAGCGCAATGCTCGTTTAAAAGGCAATTCATACGGCGCTGCCATTCCTGATCAAATCACTGCCGAATTTGTTAGACAAGAAGTTGCTCGTGGACGGGCAATTATTCCTGCCAATATAAATCACCCTGAAATAGAGCCCATGATTATTGGCCGCAATTTTTTGGTCAAAATCAACGCTAATATTGGTAACTCTGCGGTTAGTTCTTCAATTGACGATGAAATAGCTAAGCTTGTCTGGGCAATTCGTTGGGGTGCTGACAATGTAATGGATTTGTCCACCGGCAAAGATATTCATCTTACCCGTGAGTATATTTTGCGCCATTCACCTGTGCCTATTGGAACTGTGCCTATTTATCAAGCTTTAGAAAAAGTAGGCGGCGTTGCTGAAGATCTAACCTGGGAGATTTTCCGCAATACTTTAATTGAACAGGCAGAACAGGGCGTAGATTATTTCACTATTCATGCTGGCGTACTTTTACGTTATGTACCGCTGACCATAAATCGTGTTACTGGCATTGTTTCTCGTGGTGGCTCTATCATGGCCAAATGGTGTCTTGCCCACCACAAAGAAAGTTTCCTTTATACTCATTTTCGTGAGATATGCGAAATCATGAAAGCTTACGATGTAAGTTTTTCATTAGGTGATGGATTACGCCCCGGCAGCACCGCGGACGCGAATGATGCAGCACAATTTGCTGAACTTGAAACATTAGGCGAATTGACAAAAATTGCCTGGGAAAATGACGTACAAACAATGATCGAAGGTCCTGGTCATGTCCCCATGCATATGATTCAAGAAAATATGACCAAACAACTAGAATTGTGCCAGGAAGCCCCTTTTTATACATTGGGACCTTTAACCACAGACATTGCTCCTGGCTATGATCATATAACCAGTGCCATCGGCGCAGCAATGATTGGATGGTATGGCACTGCCATGCTTTGTTATGTCACCCCCAAAGAGCACCTTGGCCTACCTAATCGCGATGATGTAAAAGCCGGCGTTATTGCCTATAAAATCGCTGCTCACGCTGCTGATTTGGCCAAAGGACATCCAGCCGCTCGCAGCAGGGACGACGCTCTATCTAAAGCACGTTTTGAATTTCGTTGGCACGATCAGTTTAATTTGTCTTTAGATCCTGATACCGCAAAGGAGTTTCATGATGAAACTCTGCCTGCCGAGTCAGCTAAAGATGCTCACTTTTGCTCGATGTGTGGTCCTAAATTCTGCTCTATGAATATCACTCAAGATTTAAGAGCTTTAGCTAACGAAAATATCGAGGACAATGACAGTGACGAAAATGCAAAAAGCGAAACAGAAAAAAATACAAAAGAATCTGTCTCTGTTTAATGATATCTTGGATTTCCCTTTATTCTTTTTAGGCTATTAGCATGTCCGGTGGTATCGCTATTATTGGAGCTGGGCTTATTGGCAGAATACTTGCCTTTGAATGCCATTTAGCAGGCTTTGCTGTTTCTTTATTTGATCGAGATACTAAAGAAGGCACACTCAGTTGCGCCTATACTGGCGCTGGCATGCTTGCTCCTTACACAGAATTGGAATCATCCGAACCTATTATTGCTGCTCTGGGTATTGAGTCTCTCGCTCTATGGCCACAATTATTGAGCAAATTGTCTAATGCTGTTTTCTTTCAAAGAAACGGTACTCTCGTTCTCGCTCATCCACAAGATCAAGCTGATTTAGAGCGTTTTCGCCGTTCAGTGCAACATCGATTAGGCAGCCCCGAATGGAACAGTTTTGGCATTCAAAAATCCAATCAAGCTATGATTGGTTACAATCGGCTTGAACTTATGTCTCTCAAAGTTCAATTGCCCACCATCTTCACCCACGGCATTTATTTGCCTGATGAAGGACAAATTGATAATAAGCAAATCCTCGATGCTCTCAGGTTGGCTATAGATAGAAACAACATTGACTGGCATACTGAATCGTTTGTAAATTCATTGGAGAATTTTGATTCTTTCGATTTTATTATCGACTGCCGCGGACTGGGCGCTCAGCCGGATACAAAAGAATTGCGCGGCGTGCGCGGTGAATTATTAATGGTAGAAGCGCCAGAAGTAAATTTAAATCTACCAATTAGATTAATGCACCCGCGCCACTCAATATATATTGTGCCGCGTCAGAATCATCGCTTTATCATTGGCGCTACTTCTATTGAAAGCGAAGATATGCGCTCCATAACTGTCCAATCGACTTTGGAATTACTTTCAGCTGCTTGCACTGTACATCCTGGTTTTGCCGAAGCCACTATTATTGAAAGTAAAGTTAATTGCCGACCCACTCTGCTCAATAATTTACCCGGCATTATATTTGACCCTCAGTCAAGCAATATAATTAAAGTCAATGGACTTTACCGCCATGGTTTTCTAATAGCACCTAAATTAGCTAAGCTTGTGCTTGCCTTTATAAGCAACAGAACAATCGACCGCCACTACGCCAGACTATTTCAGCCACTCAGTTTTAGCACTAATCAATTTATGAAAGGAGATCCGACTTTTGCAATTAGTTATTAATGGTAAGGCAAAAATAATAGACGGCATCAAAACCGTTCAAGATTTATTGCTCGAATTAGGCTATGAAACAGACTCTGTAGCCGTAGCCCGCAATAATACTTTTGTTTCACGCAGCACTTATTCTCAGTCTGAATTAAAAGATGGCGAAGAATTAGAAATTCTGCTACCCATGCAAGGCGGCTAAAACAAACACACTCCGCAATTAACTTATAAACCTCTCAATGTAAATCATACGGACAATTATTCAATTAATCGATAAATCTCTTAGCGGTAATCACCATGTGGCAATTAGCAAATAAATCTCTTAACAGTCGCCTTCTCTGTGGCAGCGCCCTATTTCCTTCGCCGCAAATTATGCGCGATTCAATCATAGCCTCAAGCACCCAAGTAGTAACTGTGGCTTTACGTAGACAAGCTCCAAGTGCTAACGGTGGTTCTTCTTTTTGGGATTTGATTAAAAGCCTGGATGTCTGCATCTTGCCCAATACAGCTGGTTGTCGCACCAGCAAAGAAGCCATTACCCTTGCTCACATGGCTCGTGAATTATTTGATACCAATTGGATCAAACTCGAGGTCACTGGTGACGATTACACTTTGCAGCCCGATCCTTTTTCTTTAGTTGAAGCAGCCGAATCTCTCATCAAAGATGGCTTTGAAGTATTCCCTTATACCACTTCCGATCTCATCGTCGCCCAGCGTTTAGTGGATATTGGCTGCAAAATAATTATGCCCTGGGCTTCTCCAATTGGATCTGGTCAAGGCATCACTGACCCGCGCGCCCTGCAAACTTTGCGCAACCGTTTGCCCAATACCACCCTCATAATTGATGCTGGTATCGGCAAACCCTCACACGCCACCCAGGCAATGGAAATGGGCTATGATGCTGTGCTTTTAACTTCTGCCATTGCCCTGGCAAACGATCCAGTCAATATGGCACGCGCTTTTGCCGCCGCTATTGAATTTGGCAGACTAGGCTTTGAAAGCGGCTTTATGGAAGAACGCCCTATGGCTTCACCCAGTACACCCACTATCGGTACACCTTTTTGGCATATGTCCACCACACAAACGCAAAACAAAATTGCAGAATAACAATGGATCCAAGCATTTTCAATTATAATAAATGCAATAACAAAAACTGCCCCATTTCTGTTACTATAGAAACAATATAAAGTTTTCGGATGATTACTCATGAATATTTCCCTCAGTTCAGAGTTCGAAAGACTCATAGAACAAAAAGTCAAAAGTGGTATGTACAATTCTGCTAGCGAAGTTGTTCGCGCTGGGTTACGCTTACTCCAAGAGCAAGAAGAATTCAGGAATTTGAGATTCACTGAACTTAAGCATGAAATTCAACGCGGATTAGACGATATCGAACAGGGCAGAATTATAGATGGAGAAGAAGTTTTTGAAGAACTTATAAAACGTAATCAGAAGTTTAAAAAAAATAACAAAAACAAAAAATGAGCCCGCTAAAATTTTCCCATTTAGCCCGCCATGATTTACAAACCATCCATGACTATATAGCTAAGGATAATGTCGATGCAGCTGCAGATTTATCAAGAAATTACATTATCGATGCCTTGCGCTCGCCAAAGCCCCCAAAGCTGGTCGCATACGCGAAGAGTTTTCAATTGGAGCAAGAAGCGTTGTTGAGGGAAATTATCTTATCGTTTACCACCCAATAAGTAATGGTGTAATTATTGCGCGTGTCTTACACAGTAAGCGAAACATACCAAAAATAATTCGTTCCAAGTCTAAGTAGTCAATACGCTTGTATGCCAATTGTGATAATTGAAAAGCACTTTTTTGCTCGACAACAATTAAGAAAATTCTCAAAACCAGAGAGTCGCTTAGCTGTGCAACTCTTTGGCTTCTGCCTACTTTATTAGAGCTTTATCGCTTTGCTTACTTTTTTTATAAAAACCCAAAGAACTCAAGTCAAAAGTTTTAACAGGCTACTGAATATGCTTACCACTGGCATATTTTGCATGATCGATTTAAGATCTCCCCCGCCACCGCTACATCCGCCTCCAGCGCTAGGACATGCGCCACCACTAGCACCAGCAAGGGCTTTATCTCCTGGTGCACCTTGAGCCGACTGTTTACGAGCCTCGGTCCAGCCATAAGCATCTTCATAACATGAGCCATAGCATGATTCACTTGCGTTTGGATTGGACGAACCAGCTTGTTCGAAATTTTCCCCACCCATTTTTGGCTCTCCCTCAAATTTATCTATTGGTAAGCGAGTATAATAACTCAGCATTTATTTATATATGCTATAAAATGCCTGTGAGAAATTTGTGAGTCCGATAGCGTATTATTCCCACCCTCACAAAGCCAAATTACCAATAAATTTTGCTCACTGGCTTTGTAAGCCAGAAACAATTTGCCGAGCACCTCTTAGCCGAACCACTTGAGCCCAACGCCAGAGCATTGCTAGAATTGAGATTACCTATGAAACATATAGCCTGGACAATTGGCGGATCTGACAGTGGCGGCGGTGCTGGTATACAAGCAGATATTAAAACTTTTAATGCCTTGGGCGTTCACGGTTGCTCAATTATTACTGCCATAACAGCACAAAATACTACTGGTGTGAACAGTATCGAGGCAGTCAGCCCGGTAATGATTGAAAGTCAAATTCAGGCTCTTCTAGAAGACCTGCCGCCAAAAGCAATTAAAACTGGCATGCTTTATAGTATCGAAACAATAAAACAAATAGGCAGTTTTCTTGCCACTAGCAAAGCCTTTAAAATATGTGACCCGGTAATGATCGCCACCAGTGGCAGTTCTTTACTCTGCAATGACGGCGCCATTCAGACATTCAACGACTGTATATTACCAAATATCGATTTGCTTACTCCTAATTTGCCAGAAGCAGAAGCATTATTAAGAATCCAAAATTCGCATGCTACAAACCCAAGCGAGTCCTATGTGCAAGATCTGGCTAAAAGGCTGATTGCGCTTGGACCTAAAGCGGTTCTGATCAAAGGCGGACACAGCGGCGGTCCTTTCAGCAATGATTATTTTCAAAGCAATAATTATTCGGCCTGCTTGCTTAGTAAACGTATTGACACTAAATCCACCCACGGCACCGGCTGCACTCTCTCGGCTGCTATTGCTGCCACTATCGCTCTTGATTATCCAATTGAAGACGCTATGGTTATCGCCAAGGCATATGTCAATCAGGGGCTGCGTACAGCCAAACCTCTTGGACAAGGGCATGGCCCGATAGAACAAAGTGATTGGCCAGAAACTTTTTGTGATCTACCTCTGCTTGTTCTACCTTCTACAAATGATTTGGCTATAAATAAATGGTTTAATTTACCAGCCTTTCCAGATTGCGGGGCAGAAAAACTGGGTGTTTATCCCATTGTCGATAATTCTGCATGGCTCGAAAAGCTCTTGCCTTTAGGAATTTCTACCATTCAATTGCGGATCAAAGCTAATAACAATGGCAACCAAAAGCACACCGAAAATGAAATTATCAAAGCAATCGAGATTGCTAAGCGCTTTAATTGTCGATTGTTTATCAATGATTATTGGCAGTCCGCCATCAAATATGGTGCTTATGGTGTGCATTTAGGACAAGAAGATCTAAACTCAGTAGATATCGAAGCTCTGCTAAAAGCAGGCATACGCCTGGGCATAAGCACACATAGTTACAGCGAGGTTGCCCGTGCCTTGGCTTATAAACCATCTTATATTGCCATTGGTCCAATCTACCGCACAACCACTAAAGAAATGTCCTGGCAACCCCAAGGACTAGACAATCTCAAACGCTGGCGTCGTTCATTGCCGTATCCTTTAATAGCAATTGCCGGCATTACTCTGGAACGCTTGCCTGCAGTTATAGCAGCAGGTGCAGATGGCGTTGCTGTTATCAAAGACATTTTAAACGACGAAGATCCGATAGCCAAAACAAAGATATGGCTTGAAACTTATACTGCAGCAATTAGTGACAAGTACGCATCGCCGATAAAAGTCAATTTTACCTATTGAACTTTTTGCTCATTTTCTCTTGATAAGCAGCGTGATGTTTGCGCTAGCCTCGCTAACCTATGGCGTATTCTTTAATTCACAAAACTGGATAATAACTAGTTAATATCCAGTCCCGTCTTTTTTATTTACCAGCTCATATTTAGAAAAACTGCTGAATTTGACACCCTGAGAGCAAAACATGAGAAAAATAATCGAGCTTGATTTACTTCCCGCAATACATAGATAAATGAATTGATCATCTCAAAAAGTTTTGTTCGGAGCATCAAACAATTCTGTAATTTAGGTTCATAACACTTTTTTCTCGCGTTTTTCGACGCAAGGGTGTTTTAAGTCTCGATTGCAGAGATTCAACCCAGAAGGAGCATCGCATGCGCCGCGTCACAATCCTCTTTGCCAGCGCCTTGGTCACCTTGATCGTAGTCAATCTGCTCCCTGATGCACCTCCACCCCAAGTGACAATTTTGTTCCAGGCATACGCTAATCCCAAGAACCCGCTGGGATATTACCCCCTTCTGGAGAAAACTCGCGCCGCTTTTGGAAAACGCGGCTTTACGGACGCTTGGTGGGCACGAAACAAACTGCCGTACGTGTGTTGCTTCGAGGTATTTGGCGCCCAGGAGGTACTTGGCGGAAAAAAGGAGTGGCAGCAAGTTGAGAATGCCATCAGGAGGATGCGGGAAGTGATGCCTGATGTATCGGACAAAGAGATAGCCGAATATTACCCGCCGATCGCCATCGGAGCAATACTCTTGCATTTGGATAGACAAGACAATAGACCACTTGAACCCAAGGTGGAGCTGATTAAAGATATTTGTACCTGCGAACAGCAGGTCGATGCATTTCTTGGAAGCCTCTCTTTACCTAAGAAAGAGATAAAGGAAGACTACCACGACCCACTTCTTCCAGATGAATGGACTGTGCCAAGAATGGAAGACTGGGAATGGTTAAGCCTCTTGCCTAACTGGCTATTAGAAGGGACTGACTATCGTATCAAGCTAACGAGCCTGATAGCGTTACCCCTTTTAGTCGGCTATTTCCTTTATCAAGTCTACGAGTTCGTTAAGCACCGTCGGCATCCCCCAGCATCCCCACTACGACATGATTAATTTTGTCGCTTCTGGCATCCTGTCTTGCGGGAGAAGACAGGGTGCCTTTCATTACCATTTTTCCATTTACAAATCTAGAAATGCCTTTTCATTTTTAGTTTCTTTTTTATCAACTATTTGTATCTGCCAAGCTTCTATACCGCCCTCCAAGCTAAAGGCATTATCAATCCCAGCGTCACGCAACATTGTCACCGCCTTCAGACTACGCGTTCCACGCTGACAATAACAAAGTATCGCGGGGGAGATGCCTGTTTTTCCTTGTTTAATCCTACTTTTAATTTTGGATTTAAGCTGAGCTCTGATATTATCCATGGATAGGGACTGCAGTTCTGATAAGGGACAAAGACTAGCACCATCTAGATGACCTTGCTGATATTCATGTTTCTCTCTAACATCTAATAAAAATGGCTTTCCTGCTGCATCACCTGTTAACAGTGCTGCGGCCTGGGTAATGGAAATTATTTGTTCTTTTACTTCTAGTCGTTTTACACAATTGTTATATTCTATCTGCTCTTGAGCGGATTTTTGCACGTTGCTTATAGATGCACCTTTACCACATAACGGACAATTTACATCCCACTCAATATCAAACTTTTTCAATTGCTCATTTAAAACATCATAGATCAATATTTTACCAGCAATAGAATCTCCCAATCCAGTCATATATTTTATAGCTTCTGTTGCCGCTATTGAGCCAATAATGCCTGTTACGACACCAAGTATGCCTGCCTCCGCACATGGTGGCAATGCTGATGACGAAGGTGGTTTACGAAATAGACAACGGAAGCAAGGTGTCTTGCCTGGTATAAACAGTGAAATTTGTCCTTCGTATTGATATACAGAGGCATGAAGATAGCTAATCTTTGCTAAATAACAAGCATCTGCTATTAAAAAACGAGTGGCAAAATTATCCGTGCCATCGATCACCAAATCATAACCGGCTATTGTATTTTCCACATTGCTGGCATTTATCCTTATCGATAAATCACTAACTTCAATTAATGGATTAAGCTGACTAATTCTATTTGCTAATGCTGTCGCTTTAAATTGGCCTATCTCATTCACTGAAAAGGCTATTTGTCTTTGCAAATTGGAAAATTCAACTTTATCGTCATCGGCAATAGCAATTTTACCTACACCACAAGCAGCTAAATAAAGAGAAATCGGACAGCCCAGTCCGCCTGCTCCCACAATTAATATTTTGGCTCTTTTCAGTTTTAATTGCTTATCCGCACCAAAGTTGTGCAAACGCAAGTGGCGGTCATATCTTAGAACTTCTTCTTTGCTTAAATCAATTTGCTTTTCCATATACGCTTATGTTGCTTTATATCTTGGCAAAATCTATTTAGAATTACTTATAGCTAATCTTTTTAAACTAGCTGGGAACATCCTTAGACGAATTGCATACAATATATTATCAGCAATGTTATTCAAGTATAGATATTTCGGTATTACAGCACTCTTACTCGCTTTGAGTCAGTGTTGGGCGCCTTGCTTTGCCCAGGGGATGAATTATATAATGCCGCCACAAACGCCAGCATACTCGGCTCCTAACACGACTCAGAACTCTAATTACAGCCCCGGTTTCCAAAACCCCAATTATCCACCGCCAGGCTCTATTCAACCTTTTCAAAACCCTGACTTACCGCCGCCTGCTTCTAATCCGTCTAACCAAAACCCCAGTTATCCACCACCGACTTACAGTCAGCCTTTCCAAAATTCCAACTACCAACCACCAACTACTTATAGTCAACCTTTCCAAAACCCTAACTATTCACCTCCAATTTATAGTCAGCCTTTCCAAAATTCTAACTATAACCCTCCAGCTTATAATCAGCCTTATCAAAATCAAAATCCTGATTTACCACCTCCTGCTTCCAATCTACCTAACCAAAATACCAACTATCAACCGCCGACTTATAGTCAACCTTTGCAAAACCCTAACTATCCACCGCCTGCTTATAATCAACCTTATCAAAACCCCAGTCCTAACATAAACAATTTAAGTGCGGCACAAGTCAACCAAGCCGCCGAACTTACCAACGAAGCTTATCGATTAACTAAGTCTGGCAACAGCAGTCAAGCAATTGAATTACTCAAGCAGGCTTTGATTATCGACCCCTCATCGTGCGTTGCTCACCTGGATATGTCGGTAGCACTAATTGCCTTAAAACGTTATGACGAGGCTTTAAGAGAAAGTTCGATAGTTTTGCAATTGAACCCAAACGAAGAAAAAGGTTACCTCAATTATCTCGCTGCTGCAATTGGCGCCAATCATATGCTAGATGCTCTACGCGTAGGACAAGAATATTTGGCTCGCTTCCCTAAAGGACAAAATCGCACCACCCTATCTAATGAAATGGTTGCCGTCTCTCAAGAAATGGATCGCCGCGCTAAAACACGCGGGCTTATGGCACCGCCCGGAGCGCCAGATAATTATTTGTTTTTAGTTACACCATATGGTAAACGGCGCTGGGCATCTACTTTTATGCCTATTAAAGTTTATATTTATCCGGTCCGACATCTTAAGGGATTTTTGCCTGAATACGAATCAATCTTAATTTCATCTTTTATGACTTGGCAGAATGATACTCATGGAGCATTGCGTTTTATACCGGTCAATGACCCAACCCAAGCAAATATTGAATGTCGTTGGACAGATTCTTTAGCCGATCTCAAATTAGCAGCCGAAGCTGGTGATACGCAAATTTTTGGGGATCGAAACAACAATATCTATCATGTAATCATCACCATTTTAACTTGTCGCCCTGATATGCCCGGCGAAAAATTGACCACAAACCTTATGCATCAAGTCTGCTTACATGAAATTGGACATGCACTTGGTATAGATGGTCACAGCGATAACGCGCAAGACGTTATGTATTGTGCTACTGACCCTAACGTAGAGATCGTAGAGATCTCACAACGCGATCTTAATACGCTATTTTTGATCTATCAATAAATAGAAAGAACTAAACAGTTGTGTAAGCTTTGTCTTTTTGACTTGCAGCTGCATTTGTAGCCACTATATCCAAATACTCTTTGCCTTTGAGAAGCGATTCTTGCAAGAGCCACTTTTTATGCCAACGCCTGCGAGCTAACAAAATATTCTTAGGACCATGATTGATCCAAGATACCCAGCCCAGTCTTTTCATTAGCTTGATGACCATATAAGACATATCAATTTCAAACTTTCTCATGCCATTTCTAGCTGAGCCCGGATAAGCATGATGGTTGTTATGCCAACCCTCACCAAAAGCAAGAATTCCAACCCACCAAACATTAACGCCATCGTCTTTGGTGACAAAATTTTTGTAGCCTAATTTAGGCAAGTGGCAAGCAACGTTTAGCATGAGTGGTATTTGTATAACTGCCAAGCCCGCCAATAAACTCATTAAAGCTACTTGCCATCCAAAAACAGCCCAAAGCACTGCTCTGGCCAGGATATTTATTGTCAGGTTGCAAAGATTCATGCGTTGTAAATTGCCATTTTGCTCAAAAAATCTATAGATCGGATCATTGATCAAATCTTTGCATTGCTCAGCAGGCACAATATGATCTGGATATTTTAATTCAAACAACCAGCCGAAATATGAATGCCAAACACCATACCGCGGTGAATGAGGATCCAGCGGCGTATCTACATGCCTATGGTGAGCGCGATGAATAGCCGTCCACCAAATTGGTGAACCTTCGAAAGCTAAATAACCGAGCACAACAAAAAAATACTCAACGAATTTAGCACACTTAAATGTGCGGTGAGAGAGTAACCTGTGATAGCCAATAGTCACACCTAATCCGTGCAAGGTGTAAAAAACTATAAAAAGCACTATCAGTTGAGTCAAACTACTCTCCTTAGACTAAAAGCATCAGCATAATTGTTGAATTATCTGATGCTTTTGTCAAACATTATTTGGTCTAGACTGATTATAAAGTTAATAGCGACTACGACCAAAATTAGATTTTGGTTTTGGTTGCGAAATACTTACAGCAATTTGGCGTCCTTGCAAATCATGCCCATTAAGAGCCTTAATAGCATTCTCGGCAGCTGCTTGGTCTACCATTTCAACAAAGCCAAATCCCCGTTTTTGTCCAGTGTGACGGTCAGTCACTATAGTGGTTGAAACCACTTCACCGGCTTGGGTAAAAAGCTGTTGCAGTTCTTCTTCGGTCACCTTATAAGCAAGATTACCGATAAATAGTTTATTGTTCATTTATACTCTTTAGCGCGACTGGCGAAAAATAACATAGGAATCCACCAGAGGCTTCTTATGCTTTGAAGCCCAGTTATTAGTATGACAGGATTTGCAATATGAGACTAGGGTTATCTTTGACTTTTAGGAAAGGTTTACATTCCAAGAACTTAAGAATCCCTCCAAAAATGAACCTTTTGGAACCATTAAATTTGCCTTCTAAAACAAGAGTGCTGCGATGCTATACCTGTGCGTGGACTCTCTTTACAGCCGCAGCAATTAAAAAATCCCTATATTAGTTCATCAAAATATCCGGATATTTTTTGACAATTATAATTTTCTGGTATTTACGCCCTTTTGACTTTGTTAGCAGTACTTATTTACATAGTGATCAAGTTTAGATAGCGATCAAGCCGCATGATACAAACTCAAACTAAATCTAATAAGATTCGCTCCCCGCTTAGATATCCAGGTGGAAAACAGAAGGCTGTAACCAAAATAGCCCAATTCTTACCCTGCTCTGCCACAGAATATAGAGAACCTTTGGTGGGTGGAGGCAGCGTATATTTCTACGCCAGATCTATCAATTTAGCTAAACAATATTGGATTAATGATGCTTTTAAAGAACTAATCTCCTTTTGGCGAATAGTCCAAGACTCAGCCACATGCGCTGCTCTAATCGATGATCTAGCAAAACTGCGCACTGCCTTTCCTTCGGCTAAGCAACTAAAAACCTATTATGAGAACGCCAAAAAAGAGTGCCCTGACGACGTCTATCGTCAAGCTTTATTATTTTTCTTTTTCAATCGAGTAAGTTTTTCTGGTACGACAAGAGCAGGGGGCTTTTCTAATGCGGCAAGCTTACTTCGCTTCACAACCTCTTCTATTCAGCGTCTTGCCTCAATGCCAAAAGCCCTGGCTGATGTAAAAATTACCAATATTGACTTTGAAGAGATGATTGATAAATCTGGCCCAGACGTATTTATGTTCTTAGACCCGCCCTATTACACGGCTAAAAAGCTTTACGGACATAAGGGTAAACTGCACCACTTTGATCATCAAAGATTAGCTGATGCACTAAAAAATACCAAGCACAAATTTCTTATAACTTATGATGACTGTTCAGAAATACGTCATTTATATAAATGGGCCGAAATTCGCGACTGGCGCTTACAATACGGAATGAATAACTGCAATATCAAACGCGAAAGCAAAATAGGCGCAGAATTATTTATTTCAAACTACTGAAAGAGGTTCACGGTTGTGTTTAACAAGTTGTCTTTACATATTAGCGTTGTAGTAACAGTCTTGTTATGCCTAATCAGTTCGCTAATTAGTAGCGCCGACGAAAACCCAATACCAAGACTATTGGTAGACACATACAGATTTGAATTCGGCGAAGTAGAAGAAGGGATCGAATTGAAACATACTTTTAAACTCACCAACGGTGGTACAGGCCTATTATTACTCAATGGAGCTCACTCAAGTTGTGGCTGCACAGTACCCAAGTTAACAGTAAACAAATTGAAACCAGGAGAGAGTACAGATCTATTAGTGGTTGTCGATACAGCTATGAAACAAGGCAGACTGATTAAGACCGTTTCCGTTCTTTCCAATGATCCCTCCAGCCCCAATCTCAAACTCTATTTATCGATGAACGTAAAAAATCCGCACGTAGGACTGTCAGAAGAGGGTCGTGCCAAAATATTCACCAGTGATAAATGCAATTCTTGTCACGTCGCCAAAGGCAACGGTTTATTTGGTAAAGACTTATACGAAGCCGACTGCGCTATGTGTCATGGCAAACAAGGGTTAGGTGCAATAGGTCCACAACTTCTAGGTCCTTACGAAAACAGTGCTTTTAAAAACGGTATGGAAACGATCGCCTCTAACGGAAGTCCAACTCATCGATCAATGCCAGGCTTTTTAGTTGATGCGGGAGGACCACTGTCAAAGCAACAAATAGATTCGATTTTAAAATATTTAGCCGACGTTTCTAAACAGAGATATTATCCAGGCAAATTAATGCCAAAGAAATAAATATCAATCAGTTCTTAATTCTGAGATTGAATTTTCGGCCAAGATTTGATACGGGAAGTTTATATTTTAGTGGCATGAATAGCCAATTGATTTAAATAATCATTCATTGTCATCTTGTGAGCTTTGGCTAAAGCTTGCAAGCATTTATAATTAGCTGCCATTTGACCATTTTCTATTCTGCGCAAATGTCTTTCGCTTACTCCAGGTATTTGATATTGCCTGATTTTCTTTAGTTTTCTAAATTTGCGAATGGCTAAACCATAAGTAATATTATGCTTGCTGGCAATTTCTTTAAATGGTTCAGGATGAAGAATATATTTTATAGAATCCAGACCGAGATCAATATCATAAGCCGGCCAGGATATTCGACCCCCTTCTTCACTTATTACGAAATTACCCCTATCCTTTGCCGGAACTTTGGAAAAGGCTTTGATTTGTTTAAACCCGACTTCATAATGATTAAACGCACAATCACGAACAAATAACAGCTCTCCCACAACAGCGGCATCAGCAATTAAATTGTCTTGAGCGTGATACTTACCCCAGGCCGCCAGCACACGTTTAAGCACGTCATTATTTGAATAGACAAGCAGACCCTTAATGGATCTTAGTCCGGCTCTTTCTAACAATAGAGGAATCCAGTTTTGACCGGTTTCTTGTCTTATTAACAAACCACGCACTCTTTTTCGTTTATGAGCACTTCTAATAAATTCTGCTACATGGGATAATTCTAGTCCGGTTGTGACAACAAAAATGTCATGGGCATATTCCAATCGTTTATCCTCTATTTTTGAAAAAACATGAATATGCCTAGACTTTGGAATAGCGAAGCGGGCGGCTGAATCCATTACCAGCACAGTAATATTTTCACTTTTAGCATCTGCAAGCGCTATGTGCATACCTTAGTTTCCCATTCACGAAGTAAGTGTTCTTGATGACTAATTACATATTCCTGGAATAATCGCAGCTCTCTTCCTGTTAAATTAAGCCGTGTTTTTGGCCAAACAATATCAAAATGCAAAAAATCGTCTTTCATTGATTCCACAAAATATATTCTTATTTCCCAGTGACCGCGATATTCTATGTGAAAATGTTCTGGCGCATGATCATTCGAATGCCAAAAAATTCTATACCCCTCAATTTGATAATCCGCTTTAGGCAAAGAACCTCCAGCGGCAAGAATTATTATATATTAAAAACCGGACAAAAGTAAGTTTATATAAAATGTCCGATTACTATTTACCGCACTATGTAAACGAAATTTGTGGCAAGTTGGTTCACACAAGTAAAAAAAGAATTTATAAAATAGGTTTGGATCAAAATAAATCAGATCAAAATAAAAACGATGAAGGATACGGCGTCCTTACCCACATCCTCCATCGTCAAACTTCTTCCTCACGACCAGATGGTGTTTATGTAATCCACCCTCTATACGAATCCACTACGATTGAGCCGCTAGCGCCCTGGCTCCATAAAATAGACGCAGCGCCTTGGCGAATTGTTCAATTACGGGGGCCTGCACTTCTGCGCTGCGTCGCCATGCGTCCTCATATGTTTGTCGCAGAACAATAAGGTCCTGCCCGGTCGGTTTTTGTTCTTCGTTCAACTTCTTGACGAAGGCGTCGTTCTCAGCAATCTTGGCTAAGCTCCATGCAGGACTCCAAGCAGCCGCAGCTTGCAACGCCAGAACGGCCTCTTCCAATTTTTGCAAGACGGCATCAATTACGGTCTGTGGCTGAGCATGCGCCTCCAAACTGATGCAGATCTCGACAAAAATGTTTCTGCTTGCCGGGGACAGCTCCCATTGGGGCAAGGACAGGAACTCTTCGGCTCCTTGCTCCAAAATAAGGCGGAGCCACTGGTCAGCCGGCCCGTGATTCTGTCCCTGGTGCTTTTGTACAAACGCGCGGAGTTTGTCCGCCTTTGCGCCCGCCGCATAGTTGAATCGTTTAAGGTCAATCTCTGGCATAATCGCCTGCGTTTGGCATAGGAGCGCCCTAAAGCGTTCAAGCGTCTCAGAGGCAAGGGGAACTGAGGCTTTGGTCAAGGGAAATTCCGAGGACAGGGAAATGGTGGATTCGGTCAAGCCCACTCCAGCCTTTCTCAGGCTCGCAATCTGAGAATGGGTGATGCGAACCAACGCCCTCCCCTTAGGGGTTTGCACAGCAAAACAGCCGTGCTTAGTGGAAGCATCAGGCGGGATATAGCTCACGCGGCCCTTGCCAGCCGCGAGGTCTCTCAAGATCCGGCGCAGGAATTGCCTTGCCGTCCGGTTGACATTTCTGGTTACGGTTTCATCTTGCTTGCGAACAATGTTCTCACGCTCATCTGCGGTTCGTGGACTGGAAGTAGCCTCGCTCATCATCCTCTCCTCTCTGGGGTTGCAGAAAAATACGCCTGCCCAGCTCGCCAGTAAACTCTATGCCAGGATAATCAACCCTATTTCGCCCTAAGAGCGGAACGAAAAAGGTTTTCTAGCATTCTATAAAAAAGTTTTCTGGCGAGACTCCGGCTGGACGAACAAATGGGACTATTTGCAGCTTGCTATTTTTATTGATGTAAAGTCAAGAAATTATATTTACAAATCAATAATTCTGGTTTTGTATTAAAAGTCCGCAAACAGAGTCCAATTTTGGTAATTTATCTGTGGCTTGCCTGTAGATAGAGTGACATAAGCTAGATCTAACGTAATCGGACAGATTTTTTATCAGTTAACCATTGCACTAGCTTGCGTGAACCCAACCGATGCTCATTTTTAGCAAATTTAAATATTTGCACGACCAAACGGAATTCTATCCGCGTAATCCCATTTGTTTTTTCAATGACGCACCGCATATTTGACTTAAATCAAATTGACCCGGAGCCAAAGTGATTAGCACAGCTAGCACATATGTGAATTGGTCCGCCGCATTAATTCAATAAGAAAACTCTTTATTTTGTACGAATTGCTTTGCTAAATTGAAAGTATATTTTATAAAGCCCATCACAAACAAGGTTTTATTTTATCGAGCACATATAGGTCTCTGTCTCAAATTTCTAATTTAATGGTGCATTAGTTGCACCACACAATTGTCCGTACCTCGCCAGATACGATGGGCGAGGTTATTACTTTTGCGCAGCAGGATTAATCCTGTTGCGCTTTTATTTGGAGGAAGTATGACCACACTAATTTTAAAAAAAACAATCGAATCACATTTTGAATATGAGCAAAGCTCAGTTTGGGCCAGCTCAAACTCGGTTTTAGCCACCGTAAATCAGCAATTAATAAATTTACCGTTGGCTAATCTAAACGATCAGCACATCACTTTAGGTTCTTGGAACACCGAATATTTATGGCAAGCTAAAGCTAATTACTTTAAATCCAGCTATAAACAAATAATAAAAAGACATCATATATTGGCTCTGCAAGAAGTCAGTTCTGCCGGACTATCCACTATTGCTTCGGTCTGCGATTATAACTACTTTGTCTCCTCGCCTAATAGTCGAGGACAAGCCGTAGGCTTCCTGGCACACCCTCGTCTCAAAATAACCAATATTCATGAATATAGTGAATTACTGGACGTTTACGGTATACATGATCTCCGACCGGCAATGCAAATAGATGTTTTTGATCCACAAACACAAATCACCTTATCTGTAATTACAATTCATCTTAAGTCCATGCTGGGTGGATTATCATTCACTAGTCTTGTGCGCAAAAAACAACTACAAAACCTTATCGTAGCGATCAGCAATAAAAATCATCCAACAATTATTCTGGGTGACTTCAATTGCTTTCTAGATGTCTCAACTGATATTGAGCCTTTGTTCAACAACGGCTTTAATATCGCAAATCCAAATAATCACACCTCTACACAGCTTGCCGGCGGCAGATTAGATGGTTTATTCTACAAAAACCTACCCGATTTAATTGCTATCAAACGTTACAATATTCGTAATTTCTGGCGTGCAAGCTTGGCCGGACGCTCATTAAGCGACCATGGTTTGCTCACCTGGAGACTAGAAAAACATTAAATCGATTATAAGACTAAAGCAAAGAAAAAGGGGGCATTGCTAGCAATCAATCGCCTCTTTTTTCTTTGATTTCTAGTTTTTTGCATTAAATACGCGGATTGCCAAATAATTACATATAGCACAGCTCACGTGATTAACAGCTAGCGCAGCTGCGAAAGGTTTAAGACGATATCATAAGTGGTATCGTAAACTAGATGCCACCGTATAAGCAGCCACCACCGCTGCCAACCATAGCACAACATTTAATATTAAATGCCAGAACCTCAAGACAATCAGTCAATCTCTGGACAGCCAGTTTCTAACTCGTCTGCTGGATCAAAATCGGAAACTGATTCAGATTCTAATGTTGCCCAAACTGGCAACGATCTCTTGAAACACTTGGGCGATACTATTGCTAAAAAATCTGCCCCCGAAAACAGTCTATTAAGCATCCAGAAGTTTAAAGCCGACGACATATTAGCTGGCAAATATCAGATAGTCAAATTCATAAGTCGCGGCAGTACAGGTATGATCTACCAAGCAAGACATATTATGCTAGACAAAGTTTTTGCCATTAAAGTGCTTTCTCTTGGCGAAGTGACGAGTGAAACGTCGAGCGCACGTTTCCAGCGCGAAGCTCATGCAGCAGCGTCCCTTTCACATCCTAATATTATCACTGTGCACGATTTTGGTATTTTGCCAGAAGGCACCCTCTACTTAGCTATGGAATATCTAGAAGGAGAAACTCTTGCTGCTTTGCTGGAAAGAGAAGGGCGCTTAGACTTTAAGCGAGCTATTCCCATTTTTGTTCAAGTGTGCATGGCACTCGAATATGCCCATACACAAGGAGTCATTCATCGCGACCTGAAGCCTAGCAATATAATGCTCGTTAAAGACTACAAAGGCGACAATTTAGTCAAAGTTATCGATTTTAGCATTGCCAAATTCACAATACAAAAAGCCAATCAAAAAACTATCACCAAGCCTGGACAAATATTTGGCACACCACTTTATATGAGTCCAGAACAATGCAAGGGCAAAAAACCAGATAATCGATCAGATATTTATTCTTTAGGTTGTGTGATTTATCAAGCGCTTTGCGGTGCACCACCATTATTAGGTGATTCTTTACTAACTACAATCTATAAACACGTAAATGATTTACCTCTACCATTTTCGCAACAAATCAACGGTGCGAATATTCCTAAAGAATTAGAAGCAATAATATTCAAGACATTAGCAAAGGAACCTGAGAATCGCTATCACTCTGCCAGCGAGTTACGAGCAGCTTTGACTCATTTTGAACAAACTTACAAACCAAACTCAAGCAATATAGTGCGCTCAAAAGCAACTACTCATATCTCTCGGTTTATGATAAAGGCGCTTAATCTGATTTTGCTTTTTATTGTGGCTTGCTTTGTTATAGCTTTATGTTTATTCTTAAATGCCAAAATGGCGCGTTAGCTATTAAATACCGGGGCTTGTTATTGATTGCAGTCTGTTTTTGAACGAGTTTTGATTTTCATAGTAGGCACTATCTTTGTTGTAGGTAGTGTCAAATTTATACATGTCTCTCTAGAAGCACAAAGAGCTGGGCTTGCCGCCATTGGCTATGGCATTTTAGGCTTCGTAATCGGGCTTTGCTTATGCGTCTGGGCTTTCGCTGGACCACCAGGTTAAGGTTAGAAGTCTCTATTGCATTTTCGCCTTTTACCTGGCAATAGCCATTAATTCTTCTATTTCTTCTGGCTCTTTCGGTGCGCCGGATGTTAAAACCTCGCACCCTTTGGCCGTTGTGACCACATCATCTTCAATACGCACACCAATACCACGATATTTTTTTGGCAAACGTTTATCGTCTGGATCAAAATACAAACCTGGCTCTACAGTGAAAGCCATATTTGGCACCATTGGCATGGTTTTAGCATGCGTACTTCTGGTACCGATTGTCCCCACATCATGAACGTCTAAACCAAGCCAATGACTTGTTCCATGCATAAACACATCACGCAATATAACTGGTGTTGATTTATTGCCATTCTTGCCGGAATGCTTAAGTACTTTTTCTTCGTTCTCAACACTATCCATCTCGGGACCCAATACCCCAAGTTGAATAAGACCCTCTCGTAAGACACCAGAGGCTCTCTCGTGCACTTGCTTTAAGGATACACCCGGTTTAGCAAAAGCAATTGCCGCTTTGTTTGCTGCTAAGACTAAATTGTATATCTCGAGCTGTTCTTCGCTAAATTTGCCGTTAACAGGAAAGGTACGAGTAATATCACTAGCGTAGCCACGGTACTCACAAGCAGCGTCTATAAGCAGAAGATCACCATTCTGCAACCGCGCACTATTTTCGCTGTAGTGCAAACAAATAGCATTCTCACCCCCGGCCACTATACTGCCATATGCAGGCCCGCTCGCCCCGCGCATCATGAACACTCGCTCTATTTCAGCTTGTACTTCATATTCCATCATACCTGCTTTGCATACTTCCATAGCAACGCAGTGAGCTTCGGCTGATATAGAAGCTGCTTGCCTCATCAAGTCCAATTCCACTTTTTCCTTAACCATGCGCATTTCATGAGTGATAGTTTCTGGATTGTGGAGAGAGGAAGAATACTTTTTCCACGCCGGCTCAAATAATTCGTCAAATTCTTCATTCTGCCCAAACTTGTAGTAAACATTTTTTGCCTTCGATAACAAATTGTTTACCACTTGCGTAAACTGATCGACAGTGTAGGCTTCCTGGCAAGCAAATTTTTCTATTGCCCCCTCAACCCCTAAACGATGCCCGGTCCATATTTCGCGTTGTCTGTCTTTTGGTCTCACAACCATTTTGAATTCTGGTTTTCCGTCAAAATTACTCAAGATTAAAACAGATTGCGGCTCTGGAAAACTGCTCAAATAAAGAACATCAGAAGATTGTCTATACGGAAAATCAGTATCATTGCTTCTTATGCACTCTGGATTACTTAGAATAAAAGCAATACTATCTGGTAGCATTTCTTCAATAAAGTATTTGCGCCGTTTGGCAAATATTTTAGCTGGTATTTCTTCAACAACATGAATGGCTTCAGCTTTTAGTGTCATCCGTTTTTTAGTCAAAATATATCCCCACTGCACCGGTCACGCGACGAATCAATTTTATCGCGTCTATTTCTAACTCTTCTCCATACTCCAATTCTTGCCTGCCTCGTTCTTTTAGCAAGCTGAATAATTGGTCCCGTTCACCTTGCGTCAACTCAATCTTTTTTTGATGATCGTCTGCCGCGACTTTCATAAGTTCCACAGTCGACAATTCAGGATCTATTTTATTCATTTCCTAATGGGGTCCGCATTGTTAACTGATAATATGTCATATATTAGCTCTGCACAATGCAATAAGCTAGCCTCAGATTGGCAGCTTTAAGGCATTTATTATGTATTTAAGCTCAATTAGACAAAAAAGCCAACTATCTGCCACATTAGCCGCAGTTGGGGCTTTTTTGCACCTAATTAAAACTCTCGACAAAAGAGTGTTCCACGGTCGTCAATCCAGGGATACTGATTTTCAAGGCTCCATTGTCGCATTCATAGCGTAAGGCTTCCCTAACCACTTCCATTGCCGCTGTACAGATTGTCGCTTTGCGATCCAGTTCGGGTAATGAATTTGTGCCAAGGATCATTGCATCAGCATAATCATATGCAGTTAGAGCAACATCCAAAAACTTGGATGGTCGCCCACAACGTTTCATACTCTCGTTAACTTTACCGGCTTGGCGTCTGATTTCTTTCAGCCTACGATAACACTTGCCATGAGCATATTCACATTCTGCGGCCAAAGCCAAGCGATATTCATCGTAATTATGTTCCAAAGATCGAAGAGCTGCTTTACCTGCCATCACTGCTTTAACATTAGCCATTTTCCTGTCACTCCTCAAGAAAATTAGACACCAAACAGTTAAATTTTTGTTTCCGTGATTATCCTGTCAGATTGTTATTAAGACCGGGTGAAGACAATTTAAGATCTTGCAAATTTTTCAAAATTTGCTGGCGTAAGTAATTTTCATCTGCCGAATTATCAAGTACTTTATCAGCCAACTTACATTTTTCCGGCTGTGACAATTGCCCAGCCAGGCGCAAGTCTATCTCTTGCTCTGAAAAGCCATCCCGCTTGGCTAGTCTTTGGCGTAAAATATTCTCATCGCAATATATCGTCCATACCTGATCATAATCAGACTGACGTTTTGATTCAAAGAGCAATGGCACGAGTGTTGCTATTGCTTTTATTTTTTTTCTGCTATTGGCCAAGTCTATCGTTCTTTCTTTGCATATTGCACGCACTTTTGGATGCAAAATTCCTTCCAATTTGGTCTTTGCTTCTTTATCGGCGAAAATAACTTTTGCCAATTCTCTGCGGTCAATTTCTTGGCCATATCTATTTATAGCTATTCTCATCGCATTGGGAAATTGTGCTGCAATTTGATTGTTTACTTCATTATCTGAAGCCAAAAGTTCGTGCACAACTTTATCGGTATCAATTACAGGTATGCCCAGTTCCTCAAGCATTTTGCCCACTAGAGATTTCCCACTTCCTATTGTGCCTGTGATACCAATAGCAATTACGTTGTTTTCACCAATCTTCACTGCCACAACCCGCGATTTTCTAGTAAATTTTTCATTGTGTCAGGCAAACAATTTATTCTTTGAATATCCGCTAAGCGATAATCGGCATAAACGTGCATCTTGAAGAGTGTGCTCGTGTCACCTACTGGTTGACTGATTACAATAACATCGCCTTTTTTATTAGAGTCGGGCAAAGATACTAGAAATTGTCCCGCATCGTCATATTCCGATAGCAGAGTCAGTCCCGTTTGCATAATTGCTTGTTTAAGTAAAAGTTCTCCTTTTCCAAAAGATACTGGCAATGTCCAGGCCATGCTATTTTTCTTGAGTGGGTATTCGTTTGCTAGGACTAACGCCCGCGAGCGCCAATTAAGTGCCATTGCTGAAGGGCTGTCCACATAAGCTGGTTGAGGCAATGCTACCGCGGGCGGTGGCGGTATTTCGGGAACAATTTCGGACAATTTTGATCCGTTTTTCATAGTAGGGGATGTATTTAAGTTTTCGTCTAAGCCATCGCTTGGCTTAGCAATAGTTTTTTGTTCTTCCGTTTGCGCCCGTACCGGAATCACATAACTATAACCGCACGTATGAGTAAGGAGCATTGTGATTATTAAGTTGACTAATTTTTTCATTTATGCCCTGCTCTTTGCTGTTTCTAACTTACCTAGCATAATTATTATATTTGATAAAGGAAGTACAGCGTAACGAACGGCGCGTAAAGGCGAGGGACGAAGCCGAAGCAGCCACTGTTTGTAACAACTGAGCGCAGCAAGGAATGGCGGTGAGCCTTCCGCAGCGGAGCAATTAAGGATACGCGCGTTGAGGCGAGGGACGAAGCCGAAGCAGCGCTAATATTAAATAGCAAGACTGAGCGAAGCAAGCGCGCTGGTGAAGCGTGCGATAGCGAGCGATTGTGGATACGCGCGTTGAGGCGAGGGACGAAGCCGAAGCAGCCACTGTTTGTAACAACTGAGCGCAGCAAGGAATGGCGGTGAGCCTTCCGCAGCGGAGCAATTAAGGATACGCGCGTTGAGGCGAGGGACGAAGCCGAAGCAGCGCTAATGTAAAGATTAAACTCTCATTGAACCATTGACAGGGCTGAATTCGTTTTCTATGATTTCTGTAGTCTCGGTCTAGGGACAGAGCTCTAAAAAGTTTTGTCCTACAACTTTGAGAATCGGGGTTCCGGCTCGAAGCGACGACGTAGACCTATGAAACTCAGAGGACTAACCTTGATCTTTTAGATCAATCACAATACGGTTTAACTCGAGAAGTAGGAAACGGTGAGGCGTTAGGAGGTACCCCACCTGGAATTTTCCGGGTCAAAACTCGCCCTGGTCCTCGACTGAGACAATATTTATGGTCCATCAAAATTCAGCCAAGTTTCACTTGGCTCATTTAGAATCCACACAAAAGTTCGGCCAATCTATCGGCCAAATGATAGAAGCCCATACTCTGCTTGCATTAGCAGGCGAAATTGGTAGCGGCAAAACGACATTGGTAAAAGCAATAGCAAAAGCTTTGGGCGTGGTTGAAACAGTAACTAGCCCTACATTTGTCATGCTAAATGAATATCGTACCGGTCGCTTGCCACTTTATCATCTTGATCTTTACAGATTATATGATGAAGAGAGCAATGAAATTATTCCTTTTGATTTAATAACCGGTCAATTAGATGAAATATTAAATACGAAATCAATAATTATAATTGAGTGGGCAAATATTTTTTTGAATGGTTACGGACAAGAGCTAAACAAGCTAACAGAAAATGGCTATTTAAGCCTGAGTTTAGAGGCAGACAAGCAGGATGATCAAGCCCGTATATTGACAGTTAATTACGTAGGTGAAACCAGTAAAACTTCTTTTTTTCTATTCGAGAAACTTTGCAAATTGTCAAAAGATATTTTGGTCTAAACAAAAAATTTTTTTCTTAGGCAGTTTAATCGTGCTATACTCATCGCGCATCGGCATCCCTTGACAGGCTTGCCAACTTTACTACATATATATAGTAAACACACACAAATCAGGTTTTAATAAATGCCCAGAGCAACCACTGCAAAAAAGACAAATCCAGTCAGAGCAAAAGCCACCCCCAAGGCTGCTCCCAAAACTAAGACTGTAACAAAAACTAAGACTGTAACAAAAGCCAAGGCTCCTAAAGCTCGCCTTTTAAGTAAGCCAATAGAAGAGCCGTACAACGAAAATTATTCCGGCAAAGGCTCACTTGTTATTGTTGAGTCCCCTGCTAAAGCAAAAACGATTAGCAAAATCCTGGGCAAAGACTTCCAAGTTAAGGCTAGTGTAGGACATGTGCGGGATCTGCCGCGCAACAAGCTAGGTGTTGATATACGCAAAAATTTTCAACCCGAATATGTAATATTGCAAGAAAAAGAACAAGTAGTGGCAGAATTGCGTTCATTAGCTAAAGCGGCTAACAAAGTTTATTTGGCGCCAGATCCTGACCGTGAAGGTGAGGCAATTGCTTGGCATTTATCTGAATTATTGAATCTGCCCAGTGCAAAATTACACCGTGTTGCCTTTAATGAAATCACTAAAGATGCAGTCACGCTGGCAATGAGTAAACCAAGACAAATTGATAAAAATCTAGTCGATGCGCAGCAAGCACGCCGTGTGCTCGACAGATTAGTAGGTTACAAAATTAGCCCGTTGCTTTGGCGCAACGTTAATGGACGTTCTGCCGGACGTGTGCAGAGCGTAGCTGTACGCTTAATTTGTGAGCGTGAAGAAGAAGTGCAAAACTTCAAAGCTGTTGAGTATTGGTCAATCAAAGCTGAGCTTTCACGCAAAAATGCAAAACAATCTTTTGTTGCTCCGCTTTATAAATACAAAGACAAGCGTGTAATTTCGGCTTCCGATAAGCCTTCTGCCAATGCCTTTTTCGTCGACAGCAAAGAAAAAGCGCAACAAATGGTAAAAACCATTGAGAAAGAATCATTTTCTGTCTCGGCTCTTCTGGAAAAAACTGGTAAAAGACAACCTCAACCACCTTTTATCACTTCAACTCTCCAACGAGAAGCGGCTACTCGTCTCGGTTTCACTGTAAAAAAGACAATGCAAGTAGCTCAGTCGCTCTATGAAGGTGTCGAATTAGGCACTCAAGGGCCTGTGGGTCTTATTACTTATATGCGTACTGATTCTACGCGCATTGCCCCTGAAGCACAGCAAGAAGCTTTGAAATATATCAAAGATCGCTATGGGAAAAATTATTGTCCCGACAAACCACGTGTTTACGAACGCAAAGGCAAAGGTGTTCAAGATGCGCACGAAGGTATAAGACCAAGTTATATAGACCGCGCTCCAGAAACTATTCGTCAATATTTATCTCCTGATCAAATGAAAGTTTATAAACTCATTTGGGAACGATTTATGGCCAGCCAAATGTCTGCCTGTGAATTATCCACTCGCACAGCTGAAATCACGGCCGGACCAGCTGTATTTCGTGCTTCCTCAACGGATGTTACTTTCGCGGGTTTCACTATTGTTTATAGCGTTGCCATTCGCCCAACAACAGATGAATCTGGAGAAGCAAACAAACAAGATGGGGAATCTGATACCGCCAATGGTGCTGACTTTGATGCAACCACAGGCACACTACCTGAAGGCATAAGCAAAGGCGAGGAATTAAAACTAAAAGAATTATTGCACGGACAGCACTTTACTCAACCACCGCCCCGTTTTAACGAGGCTAGTTTAGTTAAAACTTTAGAAGAACTGGGTATTGGTCGTCCGTCTACATATGCTGCCACAGTTAATACAATTGTTGATCGTAAATATGTGGAAAAACAAAATAAAACTTTAATACCAACCAAATTAGGACAAGCTGTTAATAAGCTTTTGGTAGAACATTTTGGCACTATTATCGATGTAGGCTTTACGGCTGGCATGGAAGCCAAACTGGATCAAATTGAAGAACACAAAGTAGATTGGCAAGCCATGTTGCAAGAGTTTTATCTGCCTTTTGGTGAAACTCTAAAAAAAGCAAAAGAGAACATGGACAAAGTACTCATTTTGTCGGATCAAAAATGTCCAAATTGCGGACAAGCAATGGCTATTCGCTCCTCCCGTTTTGGACAATTTTTAGGTTGTGTTGGTTTCCCCGAATGCAAAACTAAAATCGCCTTAACCAAAGATGGTCAACCTGTACCAGAAGATCGCCCTAGTGAAGAAAAATGTCGCACTTGTGGCTCACCTATGCTTATTCGCTATGGGCGCTATGGAGATTATCTTGCCTGCTCTGCAGAAGAATGCAAAGAACAACGCCCCATACTTAAATTGACCGGTGTGGATTGTCCAAGACCTGGTTGCGGCGGCCAAATTATCCAAAAGAAATCACGCATGGGCAAAATATTTTATGGTTGCAGTAATTATTCTAGCCAAAAATGTGAAACCGCTTTCTGGTACCCACCTTTATTATCAGGTGGTCCAAAAGGTTTAAATAGATGCCCGCAATGCAACAGTATTTTGATCTACAAAACACTTAAACGTGGCGATCAAATAGCTTGCCCAAGCAAAACATGTGATTTTGCTGAATTAGCATCCGGCAAAGAAGCACACGCTTAAATTTTTAAAATCGGGCTACTTTAGTAGACATGAACGTCAACCTGTGATAGATCAGCCAACTAATTTATACAGGCGCTTAGTAAACCCCAAAGCAGCCGGAAGCTAAGCTTATCCGTTGTCTATCTTTAGCAAATTACCCAAGTTGTCAATTTCACTAAACTAATACTATGAATTCATCCACTTTAGAGAATACAAAAGACACCTATAGTAAGCTCATCGAACTTCTTGATCAGCATGGGGCCCAGTACCGGCTAATCGATCATCCGGAAGAAGGACGAACCGAAGTGGTCAGTCCAATGCGCGGTAATGAAGTGTCTCAGGCAGCGAAATGCATTATCATGATAGTGAAAATCGGGAAAAAAGATAAAGTGTTTGTTCTCGGCGTGGTTCCGGGCGATGCGCGAGTAACCCTCAACACCGTAAAAGCACTATTTCAAGGTAGTTACATTTCTTTCGCCTCTCAAGACATTGCTGAAAAGCTCGCCGGCAGCATTGCCGGCACAGTCCTACTATTCCCTTTCAGCAAAGAATTGATCTTAATTGTTGATCCTTCACTTCGCGAGAACGAATTCCTCTACTTCAATGCGGCACGCTTGGACCGATCCGTGGAACTGAAGACCAGTGACTATTTGAAGATTGCCAACCCGCGATTCGAGCGCATTGCCGAACGCTAATTAGCTTATTTTACTCACTCAATTAGTTAATATTCGGTATAGATTAGCTTCTACTCGGCGCAAAACAAGAGTAGATGTAATCCATTTACATCAGTCGATAGCAAATCTTTAGTATCATAGTGAGAAAGAGGTTCCTTGCCATGATTGTACCCTCACTTTCAGATATCAAAGAAGCAAGAAGCTCGATTAGCAAATATATTCATGCAACACCCATACTACAGTCCAGTTCTTTAGACAAATTACTTGGCTGCACAAATTTTTTAAAAGCAGAAATTTTTCAAAAAACTGGTTCTTTTAAAGTGCGCGGCGCTCTTAATAAGATATTGCATCTTTCACCTGAAGAAAAAGCAAGGGGTGTCATTGCCGTATCGCTAGGCAATCATGCTCAAGCTGTCGCCTGGTCTGCTCAAACCGCGGGACTGTCAGCAACTATTGTTATGCCCACTAATGCTCAAAAAGTGAAAATTGCGGCAACAAAAGGCTACGGGGCAGAAGTAATTTTATTTGGTGCATCTTCTGTTGAAGCTTTTCAAGAAATAGAGAAAATACGTGCTGAAAAGCAATCCACTTTTATCCACCCTTATGACGATTTCCATGTAATAGCCGGCGCTGGCACAATTGCCTTGGAAATTCTCGAACAAGTTAAAAACATTGATAACATATTTGTCTCTGTTGGCGGTGGCGGCTTACTTGCTGGTGTAGCCAGTGCTGTTAAGGCGCTGTCTCCCCAAATCAAAGTGATTGGAGTGGCTGCTGAAGGTGCAAATTCAATGTATTTGAGCATGCAAAAAGGGCATGCCGTTACGCTCAATTCAGTAAATACCATAGCCGACGGGCTGGCGGTTCCTTATGCCGGCGAACTGACTTATGCAGTGATAAGCAAATTGGTTGATCAAATACTATGCGTAAACGATGACGAGATAAAACAAGCGGTAAAATTTTTGCTCCAACGTTGCAAACTGGTCGTAGAACCGGGCGGTGCTACCGGACTAGCCGCCTTGCTCTCTGGAAAGTTTAAACCGGCTGCTCATGCAAGAAACGTTATCATTCTGAGTGGCGGAAATGTGGACTTAAACTTGTTGGCTACCCTTTAAAGCTATATTGTTGATTCTTCTTGGCAGTCAATAAGTTAAATCTGACAATTAATCTATCAAGTCAAGAAGCCACTTTAAACAAGTTTATGTGCTGTATCCTCTCAATTGCTAATTCTTTCTGAATCAGTGTTTAACTAATTGGGTATGTGGGCTAATTAGTTACAAACATGGTGTTAGAATAATCACATTATCTAGCAGTCGCGGGGACGTATGTTCGAGAGATTTACCGAGAAAGCAATCAAAGTAATAATGCTCGCTCAAGAGGAAGCCCGTCGATTGGGACATAATTTTGTCGGCACCGAGCAAATTTTACTGGGATTAATTGGTGAAGGCACAGGTATTGCTGCCAAAACACTCAAATCGATGGGCGTTAACCTTAAAGACGCTCGAGTTGAGGTCGAAAAAATTATTGGTCGAGGTTCGGGTTTTGTAGCTGTAGAAATTCCCTTTACACCTCGTGCAAAGCGTGTGCTCGAATTGTCTTGGGACGAAGCCAGGCAGCTTGGCCATAACTATATCGGCACTGAGCACTTGCTGTTAGGCTTAATTCGCGAAGGCGAAGGTGTAGCTGCTCGCGTATTAGAAAATCTAGGCGTAGATTTGACCAAAGTAAGAAGTCACGTTATAAGGGCCCTTGGTGAACAAGGAGCTGCTACAACTGGTAGCACAGGGGCCACAAGCACCGGACGCTCTAAAACACCTACTTTAGATGAGTTTGGTTTGAATCTGACTCAAGCAGCAGTAGAAAACAGACTGGACCCTGTTGTAGGACGTGAAAAAGAAATCGAGCGTGTCATACAAATTTTAGGCAGGCGCACTAAAAACAACCCTGTGCTTATAGGTGAACCTGGCGTAGGTAAAACAGCTATTGCCGAAGGTTTAGCCATTCGTATTGCTAACTCCGACGTACCAGAAATTTTGACTGACAAAAAGATAGTTATGCTTGATATTGGTTTATTAGTTGCCGGCACGAAGTATAGAGGCGAATTCGAAGAACGTCTCAAAAAAATCATGGATGAAATTAGAACCGCTGGCAATGTGATGTTAGTCATTGACGAGCTCCATACCCTTATCGGTGCCGGCGCTGCTGAAGGAGCTATTGATGCTGCAAACATTTTAAAACCAGCATTGGCTCGTGGCGAACTACAATGCATAGGCGCTACAACAATGGATGAGTACCGTAAGCACATTGAAAGAGATGCTGCTTTAGAGCGCAGATTCCAGCCAGTTATTGTTGATCCTCCTTCTGTAGAAGAAACAATTGAGATTTTACGTGGCTTGCGTCCTAAGTATGAAGAGCATCATCGCTTAACAATTGATGATGAGTCCATCGATCAAGCTGCCAAATTGTCAGACCGCTACATAAGTGACCGTTATTTACCAGATAAAGCTATAGACCTGATAGACGAAGCCTCTTCGCGTGTACGTTTACGTGCTAGTTCGTTGCCACCCGAAGGCAAAGAAGTAGAACGCGAATTAAGAAAAGTGCGCCGCGATAAAGAAATGGCTATTCGCAATCAAGAATTTGACAAAGCGGCCAATTTACGCGAACAAGAAGCCAAATTGTCAGAAAAGATTCGCGAAATTCAAACTGCTTGGAAAACCAAACAAGAATCAGAAAAGCCAATGGTTACAGCTGAAGAAGTAGCCTATGTAGTAAGTGCTTGGACTGGTATTCCTTTGCTTAAGCTCACCGAAGGTGAATCAGAAAAACTGCTTCATATGGCAGATGTTCTGCACCAAAGAGTAATTGGTCAAGACGAAGCGGTGGAAGCTGTTTGTAAAGCTATTAGACGCGCCAGGGTCGGACTCAAAAATCCAAGCCGCCCGATTGGTAGCTTTATTTTCTCTGGACCAACCGGCGTTGGTAAAACTGAATTAGCTAAAGCTTTAGCCGGTTATTTCTTCGGCTCAGAAGAAGCGATGATTCGCATTGATATGTCCGAGTTCATGGAACATCACACAACCTCTAAACTCATTGGCTCACCACCTGGCTATGTTGGTTATCAGGAAGGTGGTCAATTAACAGAGGCTGTACGAAGAAAACCATATAGCGTTGTGCTTTTTGATGAAATCGAAAAAGCGCATCCTGACGTATTCAATGTTTTATTACAGATCTTGGACGACGGTCGTCTCTCAGACAGCAAGGGCAGAACCGTAGATTTCAAAAATACAATTATTATTATGACGTCTAACGTAGGCGCACAATTCATTGATAAATCCAATCTTACTGTTGGCTTCCAACATGTAGCTACTGAGGGGCAACATAACGAGCGTTATAAGAAGATAAAAGATCTAGTTATGGATGCAATGAAAAAGACTTTCAGACCAGAATTCTTAAATAGAATCGATGAAATTATTGTTTTCCAACAATTAACGAAGGAAGAAATAAGACGCATCGTAGATATCATGTCTGCCGATTTGCAAAGTCGCATAAAAGCACAAGGTATGGAGCTAGTCATCACAGACGATTGCAAAGATCTTATTGCCAAAGACGGTTACAATCCAACTTACGGCGCCAGACCATTACGCCGCGCCATTCAGCGCTTACTTGAAGACGCTCTTGCTGAACAAGTCTTACAAGGCAAATTCAAAGAAGGCGACACAATTGAAACCACGCTCGAGGGCGAGACCATTAAATTCGATAAATCAGCGAAGAAAAAAGCTAGCAAAGGCGAAAAACCTGACGACAGCGAAAAAGGCGATAAGCCAGAAAAAGCTGAGAAAGCCGAGAAAAATGGTGGCGAGCGTCCATTAGAAAAGCCGACGTCGACCAGTAAGGCGTAATGCCTATGAGCTTTTTACTTTCCTTAATGCATACCGTAGGCAAACTGGTATTATCCTTAATGCTAGGTCTAGCTGACAAGCGCACTGAAGAACTTTTGATGTTATTTATACCAATACCTGTAGCCATTGGCGCTTGGTTTATCCCTGATTTTCTTCTTCGTCTACCGATCATGAGGCAGCAAAAATGAATGCCGGGTCAATCAAAAATGGAAATCAACATGCAGTTTACTTAGTATCTGGTAGCCGCACACCCATAGCTTCTTTCGGGCGCAGTCTCAAGAATTTGTCTGTAACTAGACTGGCTGCTCATTCAATGCAGCAAGCTATAAGACGAGCAGGAATAATTTCTGAACAAATCGATTCCATTGTTTTGGGTCACGGCTACCAAAGTAGTTATGCTCCTAATACTGCGCGCGTATCTGCTCAAGAAGCACAATTATCGGATGCTATCCCAGCTATGACGGTACAAAGACAATGCGGTTCCGGCATGGAAGCCGCTACAGCAGGTACCCATGAAATTTTGCTCGGTAAATCAGACATAGTTCTTGTGGGTGGTGTTGAGTCAATGTCGACAATCCCTTATCTTTTACCAGGCAAATTGCGCTGGCAAGGCCTTATCGCTCAGAAACTGCCAAAGCTTGTTCGCTTGGGTCCAAGACCAGTATTTTTTCAAATAGCGGACAATGGACTTGCACCCACCGCGTTAATTTGGGATATGAAAACGATCTATATGTCCGGGACTGCTCAGCGATTAGCTGATACTTACAGCATCAGTCGACAGGCGGCTGACGAATATTCGCTGCGTTCCCAAGAACTTGCGCAGAAAGCTATTGCCAGTGGGCGATTCGCCAAAGAAATAGATCCAATATTTGTACCTGGTAAAGGATATTTTTCTGTTGACGAGCATCCTCGCAAAACCAACTTAGAAAAATTAGCTGCATTACCTTCAGTGCTTAAAACCAAAGATATAACAGCTGGCAACAGTTCCGGTATTAATGACGGTGCTTGTGCGCTTATTCTTGCTTCCGCTGAAAAAGTACAGGAGCTCAATCTTAAACCGTTAGCAAAAATAATCGATAGCTGTGCTGCAGGCGTAGATGCTGAACAAATGGGCATTGGTCCAGTAGCAGCAATCAGTAAATTGCTTAAGCGGAACAATCTGAGCATTAGCGACATAGACTTGATTGAAATAAATGAAGCTTTTGCCGCTCAATATTTAGCTTGCGAAAAATTCCTTCACTTAGATAGAGAGAAAGTGAATGTTAATGGCGGCGCCATAGCCTTAGGTCATCCTATTGGCATGTCTGGTGCACGGCTTTTGCTTACCCTTGCCTATGAATTACAAGAACGGGGATTAAAGAGAGGCATTGCTTCTTTGTGTGTTGGTGGTGGAATGGGTATTGCTACACTAATTGAACGCGCAGAATAATAAACAAGAACAAATAAATGATAAATACATCTCATACATCTATACGCTTCACTCAATCCGATCCGAACTCCAAGAATAATATTGCTACTGTTACCTTTGCTGTACCTGACAGTAAAGTAAATATTTTTTCTGAATCATTATTGATCGAATTAAATAACCTTCTGGATCGTATTGCCCAAGATGGGAATGTTAAAGGAGTAGTTTTTACTTCCGCCAAGCCGGAAACTTTTATTGCTGGTGCGGATGTCAAAGTGATTCAAGCGCTACAAAACGACTCGCCCGTGCAAGCTTATGAAGCTTCTAAAATTGGCAAACTTATTTTTGACAAAATTGCAGATTTGCCAATACCTACAGTAGCTGCCATCCATGGCAAATGTATGGGTGGGGGAACTGAATTTACTCTTGCTTGCCGTTACCGTATCGCATCAAATTCTCCAGTCACAATGATTTCGCTGCCCGAAGTAAAGCTTGGCGTGATACCCGGTTGGGCTGGCACCGTGCGCTTACCAAAATTAATCGGCTTACAAGCAGCTTTGGGTCTTATCATGACCGGTAAAGAAGTAGATGGTCGCAAAGCTTGGAAACTAAATTTAGTAGATGAATGTGTGGATCAGGACAAACTTATCTTACGTGCACAACAGATTATTAACGGGGCCTCTGCAAGACGCCATCTTACGTCTATGCGCTCAAAATTAATACGTTGGCTTTTGGAAGAAAATCCTTTGGGAAGAAAATTTATCTACTCTACTGCTTATAAAGGCGCCTTGCGCGAAACAAAAGGCAAATATCCAGCTCCTATAGAAGCATTAAAATTAGTGATAAAAAACTATAATCGTCCAGTGTCCGAAGCTTATGAAGCCGAATCAAATACATTTGCTCATCTAGCTACATCTGAAATATCACGTAATTTAGTCAACATTTTCTTTGCTCAAACTGAATCAAAAAAACCGCCAGCTAATATAAGCGTGCGGCAAGAAATAAATACTGTGGGCGTCTTAGGGGCCGGCATAATGGGAGCTGGTATAGCTCAAGCAGCAGCCTATGCTGGATACAAAGTTGTGCTCAAAGACATTGATAAAAAGTTTGTTGACCAAGGCATGAGCAAGATTACCAAGCTATTCGATAATTTGGTCGAACGCAATAAGCTCAAACTAGAAGAACGCAATAAAAAATTGTCGGACATTCAGGGCACCGTTGATTACAAAGACTTAGCAGAGTGTGATTTAGTAATAGAAGCCGTTCTGGAAGATATTAAAGTAAAGACTGAAGCGCTGGCTGCTATAGAAAAGGTAAATACAAAACCATTTATCTTTGCCACAAATACATCTTCTCTCTCTGTAAATGAATTAGCTGCAGCCAGCAGCCATCCAGACAGAATAGTGGGTCTGCATTTTTTCAATCCAGTTCACAAGATGCCCTTGGTAGAAGTAGTAAAGGGAGCCCCAACATCACTCGAGACCCTAGCCACCGCGCAAGCCTTTGCTCTAAAGTTAGGTAAAACTACTGTTATTACTGCAGACGCGCCAGGTTTTGTAGTCAATCGCATTCTAGTTCCTTATTTAAGAGAAGCTCTTGTTTTGTTGGAGCAAGGGGTACCTCCTGATTCCATAGAGCGAGCTGCTACTGCTTTCGGTATGCCTATGGGCCCTTTTACTCTGCTTGATGAAATAGGACTGGATATCGGCATTAAGGTTACTCACGTATTGCATGAAGCCTTAGGTGAGCGCTTATTTCCCCCATCTTTAATGGCCAAGCTCGAAACTTTAAAAATATTAGGGAAAAAAGGTGGTAAAGGTTTTTATTTATACGAAGAAGGCAAGCGCACAGAATTTAATCCTAATGTACTTGCTCTGATTGAGGCTCCAACAAACAAAAAACAAATAGGCGAAATTCAAGACAGGTTATTTCTTATTATGTTCAACGAAGCAACACGTTGTTTGCAAGAGGGTGTAATCGAAGAGCCTGCTCTACTTGATCTAGCTCTAATATATGGCATTGGTTTCCCCCCCTACCGCGGTGGTATACTGCGCTATGCTGATCGCGTAGGGTTAAAAATAATCCACCAGAAGCTAGCTTTCCTCTCTCAGGTGGACGGCGAAAACTATGCCCCCACCGATATCCTCTTAGAGAAGGTGGCTAACAATTCGAATTTTTACCATTCGTAGATCCGGACACAATACCATAATAGGAAATGGCAAATGGCAATTGCATCTAATCTGGGTTTTCCTCGTATTGGCTATCAGCGCCAATTAAAACAAATCACCGAAAAATACTGGGCTGGCCAAGTCTCTGCTGAAGAATTGCTCAATACCGGCAAAGCTATTCGCGCCAAAAATTGGCAATTACAAAAAGTGGCTGGTATTGAACAAATACCAAGTAATGATTTTTCCTTTTATGATCACATTCTTGATGCTGCCATCATATTTGGTGTCATTCCAGAACACTACTTAAAAATGGTTTCTGCCAATAACGATTTGTCCAATAACATAGATCTGTATTTCCATCTGGCCCGAGGTTGTGCTAACGAAAAGTGTCCATTGCATCCAGGAAAGACTATGCCTGCTCTGGAAATGACTAAGTGGTTTGATACTAATTATCACTATATTGTTCCCGAACTAAAAACCAATCAAGAATTTAAGCTTTATTCGCAAAAACCAATACATGATTTCTTAGAAGCAAAAGCCCTAAGCATACACACTCGTCCAGTAATTATAGGGCCTGTGTCTTTTCTAATGCTTGCCAAATTAGAAGACGAGAAAACCGATCGCTTTTCGCTTTTGCCTAAACTTTTACCTATTTATCTTGAGCTCTTGAACCACTTAAAAAATGCCGGTGCCGACTGGGTACAAATAGACGAGCCGTGTCTTGTTTTAGATCTCGATTCTCAAGCCAATCAGTCCTTCGAAACAGCTTATGCTTATTTGTCTAAATGCAATCTTAAACTTTTGCTTACTACATACTTTGGATCATTACATGAAAACTTGGAATTGGCTGTAAGCCTACCAACAGCTGGATTACACATGGATTTCACCGGAGATACAATAGATAAAGCAACAGCGGCAGGCATAAGTGCTAATACTCTTGTACCCAATAGTTGGCCAAAAAATAAAATACTTTCCGCTGGGGTTGTTGATGGCAGAAATATTTGGATCTGCGATTTGGGCCAAACCATCGAGAAACTCAAATATCTGGCGCGTCACTATGGTGGATTTAATAATTTGATGGTCGCCTCCAGCTGTTCCCTTTTACACACTCCTTTAGACCTAGAAGATGAAAAACAATTAGATCCTCAAATTGTCTCCTGGCTAGCCTTTGCTAAACAGAAGCTAAAAGAAATTACGCTTCTTACCAAAGCGATAAATGAACTCCCTAGTTCGATAGAAAAAGAATTGAATATAAACAAAAACGCGATTTCCGATCACCGCTCTTCTTCTCGGGTTCATAATCCTCAGCTCAAAGATCGTTTAACTAAATTGTCTCCAGAATCCTTTAGACGCAAAAGTCCCTTTGTAGAGCGAAAAGCAGCTCAACAAAAATTACTCCATTTGCCACTTTTGCCCACTACTACAATTGGATCTTTTCCGCAAACAAAAGAAATACGGAAAGTAAGAGCCAACTTTAAATCAGGCAAAATAAGTGAAGAAGCTTACATTGCTGACATGCAACATGAAATAAATCATGCTATTGCTGTACAAGATGAAATTGGCTTAGATGTTCTTGTACACGGCGAACCCGAGCGCAATGACATGGTCGAATACTTTGCCGAATTTCTGGATGGCTATGCATTTTCCGAACAAGGTTGGGTGCAAAGTTATGGCTCACGCTGCGTTAAACCACCGATAATTTTTGGCGATATTGTTCGCAAAGAACCAATGACTGTGCGTTGGTCTGTATATGCTCAAAATCAAGCTAATAAACTAACCAACAAAAAACCTGTTAAGGGCATGCTAACAGGACCTGTAACCATGCTGCAATGGTCATTTGTGCGCAATGACCAGCCTCGCTCACAAACCTGTCAACAATTAGCCTGGGCGATTAGAGAAGAAGTGACCGACCTGGAAAAGAATGGCATAAACATTATCCAAATTGATGAACCGGCCATTCGTGAAGGACTGCCTCTTAAACGGATGCAATGGCCACAATATCTCGAGTGGGCCGTCGAATGTTTTCGTTTAGCCTCATCTTCTGTTAAGGACGAAACCCAAATTCATACACATATGTGCTATTCAGAATTCAATGA